>Ga0247814_10000481_pt1 | contig 31421 bp, 13 predicted proteins | sample UWRJL179409R1_FD_179947 | JGI IMG/M metagenome (GOLD analysis project Ga0247814, IMG submission 179947) | Plant litter microbial communities from Arlington Agricultural Research Station in Wisconsin, United States - UWRJ-L179-409R-1 | ecosystem: Environmental > Terrestrial > Plant litter >... | reverse complement strand
ACAAACGCAACTTCAAAAAAGATAACTTCAAATTAAAAAGAACATTTTATTTTTTAGTGAATATTACTTGTTTTTTATTTAGTCTCAGTTTATTTTTTTTAGATAGTAAAGGCCTTGTAAAGTTTTGTTTTAGGTGGCCTTTTAATTATTTCTTTGATGTAAAAAAGAAATTTGTAAAGATGTTTTTACAAATGGGAATAACAATGTCATTTAGTTTTGATTTTTATTAATTAAAATAAGAATATCGTACTTATACTCAATAGTAGTTTGGTAACTTTGAATAAAATTTATAGTTTTAACAAAAAATATGAAACTACAATTGAATTTTAAATGAATTTAATTATTAATTTTTATTAATTGATTGCTATGTAGTTTTAATTTAGTTTGTGCATTATATTATAATTTGGTGTTTGTAAGAACACTTTTTAAAATCCCCTAAAATCTGTTACATATGAAAAAATTATTACTGACATTACTGTTTGTAAGTTTTTTAAATACCAATGCCCAAAATCCGGTTCAGGAATTCAATTTCAACGGAAATTTGAACAATACCGACAATACAATCTCATTTTTAGGTGCTCCTAATTTTGTAAATGACAGAATGGGAGCCGCAAAAGGAGCACAGCGCCTCACTAACAAAGCGTTGCAAGGTGTAGTAGGAGATCTTCCTCAAGACAACAAACCGAGATCAATATCTATTTGGGTAAAATTCAATACTATTGCTTCGGTAAATTATATTTTTGGCTATGGAAGCGCAGTAAATACTCAGTATTTTGGTTTATTACAGCAAGCTGCATCATCAGGAAATTCAGATTTAAGTCTTGTTGGATGGGGAGATACAAATAATACTATAGTTTCAGTTCCTCTTGCAAAAGACGTTTGGTATCAATACACTGTAACCTATGATGGTGCCAAATCAAAAATTTACCGTAACGGCGAATTATTAAAATCTGTTGAAGGTGTTTCGCGCTTAACAAAAGGATACATTCTAAGATTGGGAGCATTAAATGGCACGGTTGGGATTAATGCTGACGTAGACGACCTTAAAATATACAGTGTTGCAATGACAGATGAGCAAGTTATGGAATCTTACAACAGTTCGAAACCAACTACTACAACTGTAGCTGAAAATACTCAGTCTTCTAATGCAATAAAAAAAGCTAGTCCTGCAAAAGCTGTAGTTGCTGCAAAATCGTTACCGTCTGTTTCGGCTAGTACAACTGAAGCAAATACTGGTTCTAAAACTGTTGAGGTTTTCTCGCAAGGAAAAAAAATAGCCGGAAGTAATGCTTCTAATATTGGAGATTTACCGGAAGGAACATATTTGATTAAAGTGACAAATAATCCTTCTAAAAAGTAAATTAAAATATAAATCAAATCTTAAATCGGATTTCTAATTGCATTTTGTATTAGAACGTGATTTAAGTTTTTGCAAATAGAAAAACGCCTTCTGATTTAGAGAAGGCGTTTTTTATTATTTCTTTTTCTGTTGTCCGGGAGCATATGCTTTTGCACTTTTACTTCCTGACATTTTTTTAGCTTGTCCTGGTGGAATTTTGCCAGGACTGCTATGGTGTACATGAGTACTACATCCAACAACACTAACGACTACAAATAAAACTACCATAACTATTACGGCAACTTTAGTATATTGAGAGTTTTTCATAAATATCTTTAATTTCTTGTTTCGGAGCAAATATATGAGATAATATGCTTTTTAAACGATCCAGAGCTTATTTAGAGTATATATAAACAATGAGAGCGAACAAAAATCCTTGAGAAATTAGACGTCTTTATTGCACTGAAAAAGTTTACATATTTTTATATTGCCTTATACTAAGTTTATTCTAAAAAAGAGCCTTCTAAAACACGATCGTTCGGATATGTCAGATTTAGACAACGATAGCGCGGAAATTCTTTCCGTGCCCGCAAAGTATATCAATTTAGAAGAACTAACTTAAATTAATTTCTAAATCTGCATGATTGTCATTGAAGTAGAAAAACAATCTCTCAATTTAATAGATTTCTTTAATTATGACTTTTTTCTTGTGTCTTATAGCAACGGGCACGGAAAGAATTTCCGCGCTATCGTTGCGTTAATATATCTGAGCGATCGGGATTTCCTCACTATCGTTGCGTTGATATATCCGAGCGATCGGGGCCTTCTGAGTTTAGTTTTCAGAAGGCTTTTTGAATATTATATTTTATAAATAGAAAAAAAAATATTTAATTCTTTAAAAGTGAATTAACTAGATGATCAGCGTTTCTAGTAGTTTCAGGAAGCCTGTAGTTTGGGGTTAATTTAAGGATCCAAGAAATAGCTGTATTAATTGAAATTTTATGACCAACAGATACATACATTGGATTGATATTATCTTGTGTTCTTAATACCTTTCCAACCAAATTATTATTATAAATTAAGTCTTGTGTATTTCCTCTTTTTAAGCCTAAAAGATTTTTATCATAACTACCAACTAATCTTTTTTTTGCGCATCCAATTGTTGGAATATTTAACTCTATTCCTAAATGTGTTGCCATGCCAATTCCTTTCGGATGAGCTATTCCCTGGGCATCACAAACGATTAAATCTGGTTTAATTGTTAGTTTTTTAAAGGCCTCAATTAAAGGTGGAATTTCTCGAAAAGAAAATAAACCAGGAACATATGGGAAAGTAATTTCCATTTCATGTGACACTTCCTCAACAACTTTAAAAGTAATTGAATCTAAAATAACTATTGCTCCAATCATTTTATCTGAGGCGTCATTATATGCAACATCTACTCCTGCAATATATTGTATAGGTAATACTAATTGATCTTCTTTGATTACTTTTTCGCTCAGACTATTTTGCAAAGCATAAAGTTGCTTAAATTCTGGTTCTTCATGAAATAAATTGTCATTCATTTTTAAATTTTTAATATGGTAAATCTACTCGACAACCAATTAGAGTGTGATTAAGAAAATCAACATAGTAAACTGTATATGGAGCATAGCATTCTACATAATCAGAATGAAATAATTGATAACCTAATGAATAATTAAAACCTACTTTATCATAAAATGAATTAATCGGTCTTCCAGGTTCTTTATAATATATTGTATCAAATTGAAAACTAAATTTTTCTCGTTGATTTAAAAATTCATTATCTATTATTTCATTAAATGGAATTAATATTTTTTGAGCTATAGGATCTAATTCATGCAAATTCTGTTCTAGAAATAATAAAAAATCTGATATAAGAGTTTGATCAAATTCTTTATTTCTAAATTCTTTTAATTGTATTTCTATACGAAATTTAAATACGAAATTTTTGCTTTTTAAACTGATTAAATCTCTACTTATCCACGAATCATCACTATTGTGATAGAAAAAATTGTATTCAATATCTTTAAACTTAATTATCATAACATTTTATATTATTTTCCTTCTAAAACTTTTACGCCCTGAGAAATATGGAAACAATTTGGGCATCTTTGCATAACTTTATCTCCTTTACTACGAATAAACATATCAAATTCAGATAAAGATTGTTCACTTGCCTTGTTGCCTAATTTATATAAAGCAGCACTTAATGCTCTAACCTCTCCATGATAACCAGCTCGTCCAGCTCTTGATAATTTATCTAGATTATCAATATCTAATAGTTTGTTTGCAAATTCAGGATTTATTATCTTTCCATCTTTATCAGTAACGCTATTTCGGATAAAATCCATATATTTTATTCTGTCTCGCAATATTGGATGACATCCGGTTGAAAGAAATATTTGTTCTTCTGCAATATCTCCCTTTTTAAAATTATAACCTAAAAAAACTTCTCCATCAAAAGATGGATGTGTCACGCCTACAACTACCTGCTCCTGTGAAGAAGGAGGTTCAGCTTGTATTACTTTTTGCGCTAGATTTCCAAGATATCCAGATGGATGTTTGTCCGAAACATTTTGGCAAGATTCAAATTGACCTTCGTCTGTAATATATTTTCTTCCTTTGAATACAATATTATATTTCTTCCACAAATCTAATAAACTTAAATCAAAGTTTTTGATTGTTTGTGAATCCGCATATATAAAATCTTCTATAAATATCTTTTGAATACTTGGATCATATGTTAAGAGTTTGTTGACAATTGAAAGAGAAATACCATTTGCACATAACTCTTTTACTCCTTTCGAATTATTAGTATTAGTAGCAAGTATTGTCAATTTTTTACACATTTCAGATTCGAATGTGTTGATATCAGGACAGTAATCACATTTAGTTTTCTGCTCTGAATCATTACTTTTATTTTGACTTTGATACAAATGAGCTGTATTGCCAGACATTTTTATAATGTTATAAACAATTTTATTGTTTATTTGTGTAGCAATAATTACATTACTATCATCAATTTTTGCAAAAGCTATTTTACCCTCTTGTGCGACTCCATTTGCTGTTGTTTTAATACTTACTGTAGCCCCATTATTTAAATCTTCTATTAAATTTGCTGTTTTGCTAGTTAATTGATTAGCTATTTCTACAGTAATACCTTCGGCCCTTGCTGAGTTAACTACAAATTCTGTAACATTTCCAACTTTATTGGCACTGCTGACCAATTCGACTCCATCAACTGATATGTTAAGTAACATTGCAGCAGCAGCTCCGTAAACAGCTTTTTTGCTTACAAAGTTTTTAAAAGGACTAATGAAATTATCAAACTTATTAAAAACTTTAATAGAATTTAGAAGCTTCGTATTCACTACTCCACCAGAAACAGCAGTTTTTATTTCGTTAAAACCATTCAATAAAGAGCCTGATTTAAAATTGCTTGCCGCATTAACAAGTCCTTCAAAATTTTTGAAATTGTTTAAGAAATTAACTGTAGACAATGCGCGATAAGAATTAACAGCCAGATTTCCAACTCCGCCAGCACCATCTAATATGCTATAAGATATATATACATCATCCCAAACTTTACAAAGAGTACTATTAGAGTCCAATCTTCCTTCTTTTATTTCTGATTGCATATAATTATCCATCAAACCTACAGCAATACCTCCAGTTGAAATACTTGCAGCAACAGCTACAAGCGAACCGCCACCAGAAAAAGGTGCAGCTAATGTACCGGATAATATCATTACCGAATTACCAGCTTTTCTAAGATTTTCAGATGAAAAATCTTCTTTTAAAATTCCCTGAAAAGCAAGAGCAACTATTGATGGAACTACGTATTCTTTGCCTACTTCGAGTCCAAATTTATTTGTTGTTCCTGCTATAATTGTAATTGGCTCAAAAGGCTGATAATCTTCTTTATATTCAATTATTGCATCTCTTTTTGGACTAGGAGATCCAGTAGCACTGACATAAGTTCTTAAATCAATTAAATCATACTTGTTATAAAAGTAGATTCTTCCATTGACAACATCTAAAGTAGTACTTATAATTCTTGACTCTGTCTCCTTTCCGCTATTTATTACTACAGTATAGTCACCTGCACCTAAAATAAATGGTTGTGTTCCCGGATAATATTCTGTAACAGGAATACCAATTTGTTTTTTGGTAGGCTCTATTTTTAAGGACTCATAATTGTTTATAGCCCATTTTCCTAAAGTTAAAAATATTTCTGATACCTGGTTGTAATTTACATCATTACCAAAGCCTTTAATAGTTTTTCCTTGATCGAACAATTTAGTTATCCACTTATAATTTTGATTTTTAATTTCCTCAACTAATGATTTTTGTTGATTTTCGGGAGTAGTTAAAAAAACATCTTTAATAAAAAAGTGATCTTCAGTTGATGCTATACCATAGCTAATTTCCCATTGGGAATCATCAGTAACTTCATAGTATTTTTCTAAAATTTTGCTCCTAATTTTAAAAGGAAGTTTTTCAAGTAAACAAGTTGATAAGACGTTTTTGAATATTGTTTCTAGTTCAGAAAATGTTTTCAATTTATCATCAATAGCTTTTTCTATAATATCAATATTTGCTGTTACTTCAGCATTGCTCAAACTAGAACAGTTATTTATATTTTCATCGCTGTAATTAGCGCAACTCAAATATGCTGAATATACCAAGCTATTTTCTTTTTGTGATACTTTATTTATCTTGTTTATGTATGCCTCAAGTGCAGCTTGGGCTTTAATCTTATCCGTACTTAGAAAATCTTTTTCTTTTGTTAATTCTTCATAAGTAGTATGTACATATTTTATTAAATTACAATCTGTAGAATAATCATATACAAGCCAAAGAACATCATCTTTTTCTAAAACCTTTTTAGGTTGTAAAGTGTATGGTTCTTTATTTTCATCGCCATTTATTGTATATGCTTTTTTATTGTTGTTCCACAAATATTTAACTCCTGAAGCATCCAAAAATCCTGATAAAATTCCTTTGTTAACCAGGTTTGCTCTGGTAGATACTATGTTACTTTCTCCAGCACTTATAAATTCGAAATTAGGTGTAATTCCATAACCACCCGCCAAAGCCCCAGAAGAACTCTTCTGGAAACCATAGAATTTCCAGCCACCGCTATGAATAATATCCCAATCATTATGAGATAATACAGTGCCGGTTCCATAATCCATTAAAAGATCTGTTTTTCCTTCATCAGTTTTGCTTGAAAAAGGATGTTTAAGTCCAAAAATGCCATGACCTAATTCATGTGCAGCTGTTTTTAAAGTATTGTCAAATACAAAGGCATATTGACCTCCAAGAGGCATAAACCCCTTATATCCTTTTTCGCCAGATTTTCCAGTATAAATGATATAATATGTCTCACTATTATAGATAAAATTAGGATTTGATTCTATTTGATTTTTTATGGCATTCTGACCATCTGTATATACATTTAGAATATCACTGTCACCACATTGTATTTCCTTTGGTAACGAACTAATAGTTACATCTTGAGTTGTAACATCAAACTTTATCCCAACCTTATTGTAAACTTGATTAAGGTAATCTTTTGCACTATTTTTATTTGGTATAGCTGCTCCATTTACGCTTAAAAGAGTTATACTAATAACAGGCTTTTGTGTTAGTTGCCAAACATTTACTTTACCAGCTACTTCAGATTTAGTTTCGATAGTTTTAGTGGCATCTTTAGGATCTTTTTCTTGATTACCTTTTACTGTGGCAATAATACTTCCTTTAGAAAAAGTTAATGCTTTATTGACGGTAATTTCTGCTTTGTTCTCAGTAATCCATTTTGAGTTGACTGTTGCTCCTGAATTTGTCTTAAAAACGATATCGTCTTTTGTTTTTCCGTTTTTAAAATTAGCTTCTGCAATAAATGTTTCAGGACCATTTAAATCTGATACAGCTTTATAATTTACGTTGTAAACTTTTCCATTTTGCATTGGAATAGTTTCGTAAGTTTCTATAAGTTTTGGTGAACCCTTATCTGGTTTTTGATCAAAAGCATATTTACTATTTGATCCATCTTTAAACTCAATAGTTACGTCAGGAGAAGATATTTGAAGAACTTCACCACTATCAGAAACTCCGTTAGTATTTGTTGCTAATGATTTACCTCCTGTCGCAGGAGACGATATAGTAGGTTCGCCTTTGCCATTTGCCGGAATACTAATTGTTTTACCTGTACTGTCTGTATACACTTGATCATAAGAAGATTTTGGAAGATTTGTAATCTGTCCATTTGGTCCTGTAAGTGTAATACTTCCGTCTGTATTTAGTACTGCTGATTTTACTTCATAATTTACTTTACCTTCTGTAGGTTTTCCATCCTTACCAAACACATTGGTAATAATTTTATCACCATCGACCATACCATTCCAGTTAGGATCATAACTGGCAACAATTTCTCCTGAGATTAATTTAAAATCAGTATTAAGACCAATGTTATTAAAAGTGATTCGGATTCTGGTATATTGACCAATGTTGCTTTTTGATTTTCCATTTTCGTCTTTTCCTGCAAAAGCGTCGGCTGCATCAATTAGTTTTCTGAATTTTTCTAAGAAAGGCAGGGTTACATACCCATCTCCTGAAAAATTACCATTGCTTCCGGTTGCATGTAATACCACAATAGGAAAATCTCCTGCTGAAACTACGTCATTAGGATAAAGATTTGGTAAAGGCGTTTTATTGGCCAAATCATTAGGGTCTGGTTTTATACCACAACCTGCAAAAGCAATCTCGTCTTTTGCAATGGTTGTAAATTCATTAATTGTACTATGAACATATTTACCCAGATCGCAAGATGCTCCTACTGTAAATTCGTAAGTTGTGTTTGGTTTTAAATTGCTAAGCGTGATATTTTCTCTAGGTGTTACCACTTTATACCATTCTGAGTTGGCATTTTTTTCGCGGTATTTTACCTGATAATCATAATTTTCTATATTACCGCTCCAGGTTATTTTTGCCTGATTTTCGCTAACTCCTGAAGTCGCAATGGCAAGGGGAGAGGTACAGTAAACTTCGTAAGTAAATGCAAAAATCTCAGTATAACCATTATTTTTAAACACTCCTATTTCTTCGGCACCCATAATGGCTTTTGCTTTGATGCGCCATGCATATTTTTTACCCGGAATAAGCTGAGGTTCGCTCATACTATATTGCAGGGTTGTCATTTTGGTTGTCGTGGTGTACAACGGCGGCGAATAGGCAAAGGCATTTTGAACCGGTGTGTAATTATCCCAAATTTCTACCAATGAAAACTCATATTCTACATTACTGACATTAATGCTTCTTGGTGTCCAGCTGAAAACAATATTCTGAATATTTTGCTGCATGATCGAAGCATTATTCAAAGGCAGGTTTAAAAATGGCGGATCATTTTGAAAAATAATAGTAGTTGAACCTGTTTTTTTAGACAGTTTTTTTCCTGTAGCAAAATCATATACTTCTACATAAATGTTGTAAATACCTTCTGGTAAAGGTTGTGCATATTGATTCTGGTTTAATCCTAACAAGTTTTGATACTCGAAATAAGGAGCCAAATCGACATTGGTCAACTGAAGCGGAAATCCTCCTTCTAGATACAATGGTTTTGCACCTACCACAAAATCATTGGTGCTAAACGAAATTCCGTTGCCCTGAAAATAAATCTTAAGTCGCACCTGACGGTTTGAAATCGTTAAATCGTTTAGGACTAACTGAATTTTTATGGGACTATTGATCGTAGTTGCATCTGCATATTTAGTTAAATAAATAGGAGAGGGCTGTGTAATTTGCGTTGTAATAGAGATAGGAAAGGTTTGCGCATGGCTTGCTAATCCTATCAGGGAAAAGAACAACAACAGATATAAGTGTAATTTTTTTAGCATTTTGGGTAATTGAGGTTTATCCATTTTCTGTCAGGTTAGTATCTTACTACTTTTATTTTTGAATATGTGTTAAATCTATTTCATCAATTGAAGCATTTTTAACGGCTAATTCATGATAAAACGGAATCATTTTTAATTCGATTGCATCGGTTATTTCAGTTGCTGATTTTTTGTCTTTTATTAATTTAAAAGCTTCCTGAATTTCCTGTTTACTAAAATCAGCAACGTTTTGATTTTGTTGAACTTCAGTTGCAGGTATTTTTGCCACTGTCGAAATTTCTCTCAACATCCATCGGTGGTGCATTAGCTGATCGCGATTTTTATCGCTTCTTTCGACCAATTTCAAATACGATTTATAAGCTGTTTTATCTGTAATATCGGCTTCGTTTACGCCATGTAATTTGTGGTTGTTAACGCTTCCCATTGCCATTACATAAGCACTTTCAAGACTTTCATCTTTCATCTTTATTTCTTTTTCCAGCTTTTGAGCAGCTTCTACGACATATTCGTTGTAACTCTTGACATTTTCAGCTTCTTTATCGTAAGCTTCGAGATAATCTAAAACCTTTTCTTTAAAGTCTTTATCATCAGGTGACAGCGTAGCCAATGTTAATAGATGTTCTAAATTGGTGATTTCTTCTGCGGGTAGAGGATTTAATGCCAATTGCATCTCTTTTAATTTTGATGTAATTTCATCTCGGGTGCCTTCAAATGTTTTTCCGTTAAGGTTTATTTTTAAAACAGGATTTGCGGGATTTAATTTCATGTCTTCCTCTGTTCTCGGCTCTCTTTTTGGACGCATTTTTATTTTATCAAACGAATAGGCGTACGATAAAGTAGCAGTTAAATCATTGTTTTTTCGCCCTGCAGAATTACTAAACAAGGAGATCATACTCATATTAAAATTGTGTTTTTCGATATAAATATAAGATCCGTTTAGTCTGAAATTGAAAATATCATTTAGCTTGTCCCCATTATTGTAACTTGTGTTGTAACTGGTAGAAGCAGAGGTTGTAAGTTTTTTGTCAAAAAGTAATTTTGAAACTCCTATCGTGGGTCCAATAATCAGGCTTTTGCCCGAATCGGTTTTTCCGTAGGTATTGTTTAAGGAACCGTTGAAGCTTAAATCTTTTTCAGGATAACCAAGAGAATAGGTAAGTGCTGAGTTGTAATAGGTAGATGCTCCGTTTTCAACTGTTCTCCCTTGGTGTTGGTTTTTGGCATCCTGCATCGAAAAATTAGCGCTTATGGCTTTCTTTAATTTTTTGTCATTCTTTAGTAAATAATTTACAGTTAAGCCTACATTTTGATTGACTTGTCTGAAATTTAAAGTATCCAGATAATCATAATTAGAAATCTGATTGATATAATCAAACTGATTACGGCTGTTGGTATACGATTGAAAATTAGAGTAATTTAAATTTAAATTTAATTTCTGATTGGGTCTGAAATCGGCATTAATAGACGTTACCAATCGCTTCATCTGACTTTCTTTTTGTTTTTCTAAATTGTCTTTTTGAAGTCCGAGGTTTACAGCAAGCGAAACTTTATCCTTGTATAAGTTTTGAGTAGCGTTTACGGTAATGTTTTCTAAGTCATTATTAAAATAATAACCTCCAAAAGTTCTGTAATTAGGATCTATTCTTTCATATCCAACACCTAAAGTTCCTTTTCCGGCAGGATAAACTAATTGGCCCTTAAAAGCATCATAACTTGTTGTTGTGCTATTTCTTCCTAATAGAAAAGAAGAAACACCTTGTGCTTTTCCGCCATCGGTAACTCTTAAATCTTCGGTAATACTGCTATTGGCATATTCTGTAGAAACCTGCAATTTCTGAAAAAGTTTAAATGTAGTTTCAAAACTAATGGCAGCATTTTCCTTTGGTGTTACATCCAATTCAAACGGAACAGGATTATTTAAGGAATTGATCTGATCTCTGGCTTTGAAAAAAGTAAGACCTAAATTTATTTTTTCTAATGCGTAAGCCGTTTTAAAACCATAGCCAAATCTTTTATATGCTGGCAGAATATCCGGATAAGCAGCATCGTATTCGCTGCTTTTTAATAATCGTCCGTACATCGCACTAATTTTAAATTTTCCCTGAGGCGTTAAATCAACTCCAAAACCCGTAAACTGATGACCGCTTAAAGTATAAGGTGAGAAAGACATACTAACGTCTCCAATATGGGCTGTTATCCATTTATACGACGGATGTATGCTCAAACGATTCATTAAAACCGGTTTGTTATACCCGAATTTCTGATTTGTATAAGAAAACGATAATGGAACATTATACAAATTTGCAATGTTGAAATTGATATTTCCGTTTAAAAAATAGCTAAAAGGTTCTCTTGTAGCATTACCAGAATAGAATACCGTATTGGCAGATGCACCACCGCTAACATTTATTAGTTTGGCTTTACCTACTTCCTGCACATTAAAGTTTTGCGAAAAACCAAATGCACTTATAAAAAGTAGTATTGTAATTAAAATTATTTTTTTTAAAATCATTCTTTAGATGCTATGGAGATCAAAGTTTTTTGACCTCCATTATTATTTGAAATTGATAATTTTTACTTGCTTGCTATAAGTTTACTGAATGATAATTTTTCTCAATTTACTTCCTTGTTGTGACTCAAACAGCACGAAATAAACCCCTGAAGGAAGTCCGCTAAAACTAAAGTTGAACAGGTAATTATCTTTGCCATCCTGAGTTTTTGAATCGATAAGCATATTGTTATTCAAACTATAAACCTTAACATGTGCAGGTATAACCTTATCAAGGATTACATCTACAGTAAAAGTTCCTTTTGATGGATTTGGATAAATTTTCAAATCAAATTTTTTCGAAACCTCATCCGGATTGTTTTCTTCAAAATCGCCTTCTGTAACTAAAATTGTTTTGGTTTGATAGGCAATACAATCTCCCTTTTTTGTATTCATTGTAATATCATATTCACCGGTTTCACTAAAACTTATTTCAGCAAAATCTTTGTTTTTAGAAACGATAGTTGCGTTAGCAGGCAATATCCATTCGATGTCATCGGCAGCAGGATTACTAATGTCTACAATTATAAATTTCTCGTTTTTAAATACCTGACTGGAAACAGCAAATTCGGCACTAATAGCCGTACTTTGACTTGAGATTTTTATAGTATCTGTAGCTTCACACCCCAATTTATTAGTTACAACAACTGTATAATTTGCGGCTTGCGAAACGGTTATCATGGCTTTATTACTTTTGAATCCTTTATCAGATGTCCAGGAATAAGTTGCTTTATCATCGTCTATCGTTGCGTTTATAGTCAAAGTCTGATCGAAACACAAAGTCACATCTTCGCCAAGATTAATAATATCTTTTGGAGGATTTACTATCGTGTAGCTTCTTAAAATACTACAACCTCTTGCATCTGTAATTTCTATTGAATATTCTCCTGCTGATGCATTACTTAACTGGTTTGTTTTCTCTCCGGTATTCCATAAATATTTATAGGGTGCAGTACCATCAATTGGGGTAACCACAATTGTTGCATCAGAACCTGCATAACAAGTCGGTATTTTTATAACTTCTTTTGCATCAAGATGAGCAGGTGCATCAACGGTGATTATTTTTGTAATGTTACAACCATGATTATCTGTTACTAGTACAGAATAGTTACCTGGCTTGACATTTTGAATGGTTGCAGTTTGGCTTCCTGTATTCCAGATATAGGTGTAAGGAAGCGTTCCTCCTGATGGAGTTGCATTAATTGTCCAGTCATTAAAATCACCACAATTTACATAGTCTGCGGTTAATACATTATTAAGAATATTTGGCTCTGTAACCATGAGAATCTGACTTGTTGCCAAGTTTCCGTTTGAATCTTTAGCAATAACATAATAAGATCCTTTTCCAATATTGTTCAAAATCGCACTTGTGGCTAAAACTGCAGTGTTACCATTTTCAAACCATTGGTATGTATAAGTTTCTCCCGGGTTTAATAATCCACCAGTAGTAGTAGGTTTTAAACTTCCGTTTTTATCTCCATTACATAATACAACATTTTGAACGCTTATAGTAGTCTCTAATAAAGGTGGTTCAGTTACTTCTATTAATGAAGAAGTAAGATTACAGCCTTTAGCATCAGTAACAATTATATAGTATTTTCCCGCTGCTAAATTTATCGCTTTAGCAGTTGTTTGATTTAGGTTTGTACCATCGCTTTTGAACCAATTATAGCTGTAACTACCATTTGCACCTAATGCTGTAATTGCGATAGATCCGTTGCTTAATCCTTTTCCTGTTGCAGGAGCAGCTACAATAGTATTGATTTCTAAAGCAGTTGGTGATGTAATTTTTACAGTGGCATCAGCACTTTTACACTGTTGAGTATCTTGTACCTGAACTGCATATTCGCCATCAGCCAAATTGGCTATAACTGTTTTTGCACCATTAGCAAAATTGGTCCAGTCTTTAACCAGAGTCCCGTTTTGGAAATAACGATATCTAAAAGTTCCATTTCCTCCGGTTGCTGTAATTGATATAGTTCCGTTACTATCTCCTAAACATTTTACAGGCTCCTGAACGGTTGTAAAGGTTACAAGGTTGGGTTGGGTAATTATTATTGGCGCAGTCGTAACCTCAATTGATTTAGAATCTTTAACAACTGCATAGTAGTTGCCTATTTTTAAATTTGTTAGTTCTGCATTGTTTTCATTAAGTAATAAAACATTGTCGCGGTACCATGTTATTTTTTTGATACCAAAACCGCCATTTACGCTTGCTTTGATAATCGCATTATTCGATTCAAAACAAGTCATATCCTGAGTTTGGTTGATGGTAATAGTAAGCGGATTATCAGTAAAATCAAAATCAGCATATTTGATACAACCTGTATCGTCTTGTACCGATACATAGTAATGATCTTTGATAAGATTAATAAAATCTACCGTTTTAACAGATGTGTTCGAAATGGTTTGTAAAACGGTTTCGTTTCCTTGTGCATTTTTAGTATATATTTTGTATTCGTAATTTGTTTTTCCACCTTTGATTTCAAAATGTAAAGCACCATCATTTCCATTTTGTGCAGTTGGATTTACATAGGTAATTTTATCAATATCAAAACCAAAATCTGCCGGTTGTGTAACTATAATTTCATCTAAAATACCAACGCAATGATTGGCGTCAGCCGAATTATAATTGGCATCACGAACTTCGACTGCATAAATACCTTCTGTTAAGGTATTTAATGCTGTTGGTGTAAAGTTTTCATAAGTATTTGTTGTCTTGTTTTTCTTTTTCCATTGGTAATTGTAAACAGGAGCACTGTTAACGACAAAAGGAGTTCCTCCGGTAACAGAGATAACAATTGAACCGTCCTGACCATCAAAACAACTTACGTTTACTTTTGAATCCAGTTTTACAACGACTGGTGTTGGCTGTTTAAATACAACATCAATACTATTCGAATCAACTCCGCCCTCATCTGTAGCGGTTAGTGTATAATCTCCGTCAGCAATATTTTCAAATTTGGCTGTATTTGCAACAATTATAATTACCGCATTTGTAGCTTTATTTCTTAATTTATAAATATAATTTCTATCTGACTGATTTTGTCCAAAAGTTGCTCCGCCGGTCGCGATAGCATCCAATGAACCTAATAAACCATTACATCTTGCTTGTATGTGAGTTTCTGTTAATACTGGTTTTGTTGGTTGTTCTACTGTGTAAGTACCTGAAGTAGTACAAGTATTTGCATCAGTTACCAAAACGCTATAAATTCCGGCTGGTATATTACTTAAAGTTGGACTGTTTGTTCCAACAACAATATCTAAATTATTTTTCCATTGATATTTATATCCTGCAGTTCCACCGGCAACAGTAATAACAATTTTACCTGTAGATAAACCAAAACCAGTCGTTGGAGTAATGGTTTTATTGTTTATAAATACAGAATTTGCAGGTTCTGTAATTATAACGGTTTGCTCATCAGTTTGACAACCATTTGCATCAATTACCTTTACGGTATAAGTTCCCTGAGTCAATTCTGAAATAATTCCATTTTGAGTATCAATTTTTCCACTTGAAACAATCGTGTAAGGTTTTGCAATATCTGTAAATTTCGTTCCTCCGGAAATAGTTAGTTTTATAGTACCATTATTACCTTCAAAACAGGATACATTCGTTTTTGTATAACTAAAAGTTAATTTATCCGGTTGTAAAATTGTAAAAGTATTGGTGCCAAAAAGGATATTATTTTGAGCATCTTTAACTGAAATTACATAATTACCTGCAGGTAAATTAGATGCTTTTGATGTAGTTGATGTCGCTGAGATGTTTTCTACCGAAGTATATTTGAGTCCGGTAGTTGTGTTTAACCATTCAAAAATATATTCTTTAACACCACCTCTTACTACTGCTGTAAATTCTGCAGGAGAATCGCCAAAACACGCAATAGAAGTATTTGCGCTTTGTGTAATGCTAATTATTTCAAGTTTATCAGGCTGAGTAATTTCATAATCAACTTGTGGCAGGGTACAGCCATTGGCATCTGTTACGTTCAAATGGTAAATTCCAATACTTAGACCTGTTATTGCAGGACCTGAACCCACTACAGCAGGATTTGTATCTTTTGTCCATTGGTAGTTGTAATTAGCTTTACCCCCTGAAACAGTTACGGTTATACTACCGTTATTAGTTTCAAAACCGGTTAAGTTAATAGGTGTTGCACTTTCGATTTTTAATGGAGCAGCAGGTTGTGTAATGACCACATCTTGTGCAAGTGACTTTGTACAGCTATGACCTAGTGCATCTGTAACGATAACATTATAATTACCAACAGTAAGGTTAGGTAAAACATTTAAAACATTCGAATAATTTGCGCCATTTTTAGTCCATTGTTGTGTGTATGGTGCAGTTCCTCCGGTAATCAGGATTTCAATTGCTCCTGTTGCTTCACCATAACATAAAACATTAGTTTGTTTACTTAATGTTACTTTTAATTCGTCTGGCTGTTTCAGCTTAAAGTTCAGTTGTTCTGCTGTTGCAAAAGGACCATCTGGTTCAGGATTTGCAGTATCGGTTACAGAAACACTGTAATTGCCAAAAGCAAGACCTGAAATAGTTGCTGTATTTTTTCCAGTTAATACATTTCCATTGTATTTCCAGATGTATTTATAAGGTGCGATTCCTCCTTTAACTTCTGCTTTTAACTCTCCGTTAGAATCATTAAAACATTTAATAAAAGCTGATTCTGTTATTTTAACTTCCAGTAAATCAGATTCTGTTACCGTATAAATATTAGTTAGTTTACATCCTGCATTATTAGCTGTTTTTTTAAAATTCGTATCTGTTACTTCTAAAGTATAGCTTCCTGCTTTTAATCCTGAAATGTTTTTTGTGGTTTTTGTAGTAAAAGATACATCACTAGAAGTCCACTTGTATTCATAACCAGCAGTTCCGCCAGTTGGATCAGTCGGAAATTCGATCGACCCTGTACTTTGTCCGTTTATTAAAACAGGTTTGATTACAGGAGCTACAATTGTAATAGGACTTAGAGGCTCTGAAATGGTAAAAGAAACATCTTTTGTACAGTATTGATCCTTTATTGTTACAATATAAGTTCCCGCGATTAAATTTGTAACTGTAGAGCTATTGCTGGTATTTATAACAGTTACGGGTTTATTCCAGGTAAAACTATAAATACCATTTACCGGATTACCATCTTTAGCTTGTATGAATATTGTTCCGTCGCTGCCTCCGTAACAATTTACAGCTGTAAAGGTAGAAGTTGCAACAGTTATTGGCGGATTTACAGGATCGCTTAAGTTTTGGTTAACCGTAAAAGAATATTTTCCGTCACTAACAATTACTTTATAATCTCCGGCATTGCAGTTTGGTAATGTTTTAGCAGTACCAATTACAGTAGTATCTGTTCCTTTAAACCATTCATAAGTGTACGTTCCGGCTCCTTTTCCTCCACTTGGCATAGCTTCCAGAGTCGTTACATCGCCTATACAATTAATAGGAGTAACAACATTAATAGTAGCAAAAAGTGATTTTAAAACTATATTTTTTATTTCGATCGGACAACCGCTTGCATCTCCAACAAGTCTTTTGTCCGTTACGATTACGCTATAGTTACCATTTTCTAGGCCTGTTAAAGAAATTGGATTTGAAGGCGTAAAATCAATTCCGTCTTTTTTCCAGGAATAGGTATAATTGCCGTAACCACCGCTTACATTTAAAGCAATTGTTCCATTATTAGTAGTTGGAGATGGATCTGCTTTAGAATTTAATGTGGCTACAAATTGATTTACCGGAGCTTGTATTGTTAAATCGGTATTATTAGTGGATGCGGTGCATCCAGATTTGCTCGTAAGTTCATAAGAGTAAATTCCGGGTTGTGCATTATTTATGGTTGAGGTAAATGTTGTATCATCGCCTATATCTATACTGCTTATAGCGTTACCTTTGTATTTCCATGCGATAGTAAAAGGACCTAAGCCAGTGTTTACAGTAACTGAAATACTACCTGTTTCTCCTTTACAAACCACATGATTTATTGTTGGAGTTACGGTTATTTTAGGATTTTGATCAAGAAAAACGACTTTTTTTGCAGGAGTATTTCCTTTGGTATCCGTGACGATTACTTTATAATATCCTGTAAGTTGACCTGAAATGGCAGGATCTGCATTTGGTAATGATATTTGAGTCGCGTTATCTCCAAATTGATCGCAACTGTACCAAGTGTAAAGATAATTCCTTGTAATTGGTTGTGCATCATATGGAAAACCTCCTGTAGCTTCAACAGTCAAGTTTCCTGTTCCGCCAAAACAATTGATTAATGCTGGACTAGTTATTGTCACATCTATTGCCTCTGGCTGATTAATTGTAAATGAAAAAACATTACTTAAACAGCCGCCGGTTTTATCTTTTGCCTGAATGGTGTATCTTCCGACAGCAAGAGTATTCAAGGATTCTGGTATAAAATCTTGCTCATTTTTAGTCCAGTTATAATCATAATCGCCAGAACCTCCCGTGAACTGAATCCTGAACGTACCATCAGATTTACCATAACCTGTTGTGTTCGTATATCCTGCCGTGCCAGGAGAAACTGTAATTGCAGTAGGCGTTGCGATAGTAATAGTTCTGGCACCGTTAACTGCAGTTTGAGGATCGGCCTGAGAATAGCCCAACAAACTCATAAAAAACAATATTAATAAGTAGATTTTTTTCATAATAGTATGGCGGTTTTTTCGGGAGTTTATTGTTCTTCGCAATTAAATGAATCGACTATTTTAACGGTATGATCTCCGTCTGTTGTTATTGGAATTAAATTCGAATCAGGCAGTTTGATTTTTTTTGGTACAATTTCACCATCAATACTTTCAGTTTCATCATTCAAAATATAGAAGTAAGGAGCTGTTCCGCCCTGAACAGAAATTTGAATCCCTCCTTTATCAGTACTACACGCTGGTTGTACAGCTGTTGCAGTAAAGGTTAATGCTGTTTGCGGCTTAATCGTGAATTTACTAATAGTGGACAGAGTAGAAGGAGTATTGTTTTCAAACTGTGTCTGATATTTAAATTCATACTGCCCCGGAGGTATATTTTTCCATTTATAGCTCAGTTCAGATATTTTTTCTATGTTAGGATCATTTGAAGGTGCAGAAGTAAAAAAACCACTGCCTACAAGGGTGCGAGTGAAAAGATATTTTTCTCCATTTTCCAGTGGTCTGCTAAAAGTAAAGGTTACACCGCCATTGCTATAACTGCAAGTAGTAAAGTTTTCGTCTGACGTATTATCTAATTTTGGAGAACAAGGTATAAGGGTATAAGTAACTATATTCGTAAACTGTTTTTGATAACCCGTTTGAAAATGAACTGTCGTTTGATCGGTGTAACCCGGTAAATCTTTTATTTTAAAAGAAATTAAACTTTGCTGCTGAAATTGTGCAGGAAAATCGTTCCATTTACCGTCGCCTAATTTATATTGCCATTCCCATCCATTTCTTAAGGTTATGAGGTCTTCATTACATTTTGGATTTGTATCTGGTTTTGTTATATGTATTGGCATTATTTGGGAATTAGCGAGGCATCCGCTAAAAAACCAGCCAGGAAAGGTGTCTTTATTGTACGGTGTAGTTCGTTTTATCTGTCCGCATATTGGTGACCCACCCAAAACTTCGTTAAAGGTTAATTCAGTTGGATTACCAGTCACATAAAAAAAGCAATATAGATCATCCTTATAATTTTCTTCAAAAAAACCAATATAGCATGAATTTGTTCCCGCTGTAATTTGATGGAATCCGCTATAATCATTACCAGGCCAGACAGAATTTGAAGTGATTTTAGATTTTATTAAAATGGCATACTCGTTCTGCCCGTGAGCGAACAGGCTTCCTAAAAAAAATATAAATAAGAGTAGTTTTTTCTTCATAATGTTATTTTTCAATGCAATCATTTTTATTAACAATGACTACTTTATGTTTACCATCAGTAGTTATAGGGATTAGATTTGAATTAGGCAGCTTAATTTTTTTGGATACTGTTTTGCCGTCTACAACTTCGGTTGCATAGTCTAAAATATAATAGTAAGGAGATGTTCCGCCTTGAGCAGAAATTAGAACTCCACCTGTGTCAGTATTGCGTACCGGTTGTACTTCTGTTGCTCTAAATGTTAATGGTGTTGGATCCGAAATCGTAAAAGTATCAGTAACAATAAAGGTAGATCCTAATTCCTCACCATCGTTAGAAACGCTTTGTGCCTGATATTTTATAACATAGGTACCCTCGGCTATGTCTCCCCACGTAAATGTATTATAGCTTATTTCAGTTTTTAAGGCAAATATATTTTTGATAAAACCGGTATCCGGAGCAACAGGATTAGCACGAAACAAATTAAAAAGGAATTTGCTATTATCCTTAAAATCAGACATAAATTCTAAAGTAGCACTTCCTGTGGCACTGCCAACACACCTTGGTTTGGTAGTGGTGGGAAGGCTGTTTTTTAATAGAGGAGAGCAGGTAGTAATTGCATACCCCATAATATCCGATTCGTAAATTTCAATTTTAGAAGTTTTCCAATTTTCGTAGTCAACCAAGAATTTAATGTATAGAGTACCTGTATAATCAACCAAATCTGGTACATCTTTAAAATTAAAATTTAATCCGTTTTCATTAAATTCTTTACCATAAGTAAAATATTTCCACTGTGTGTCGTTACCTTTTTGATATTGCCATGAATAGCCTGCTCCTGATAGTTGCACTTTTTTTGTTAAAGCAAAATTGTCACAATTACCAATCGACCCTGTTGGTGACGGGAGATCTAAAACCAGTAAATTTGTTCGGCCGTGACAGGCTCCCATGTATATGTTTTTTGGAGCAACTAAAGTAGCCTGATTATTTTGATGACATTCCGGTCCTCCTACCTGAGTAGGTTTTACAACATAGGAAGAACTAATAGTACAATTAAGAGGATATTTTGTCTGATCAAACTGCACTATATCGTAGAAAATTTTAACATCATCATCATCATTGTTCCAATCATAGGATCTACCAAAAGAAGGGCCTCCTGTAGGGGTAATGTTAAATATGTATGTATTTGTTTTCAAATCAGGACCATATCTTGTTAGCTGAGTCTCAATTAATATTTTACCATTTTTACCATAGATGACAGTGGTCGCAAGAAAAGCAACTACAATCAAACAGTAGGTTATTTTTGATAAATTATTCATTTTTAATATTTAAAGCAGGTAATAGGCTTTTTATTTAATTATTTTTCTATACAATCAAAACTGTCTACGACTATTACCTTATAATCTCCGTCTGTTGTTATGCTGATGATCTCTGGATTTTTTGTAAATTTCTTTTTAGTACCGTTATCGAGAATATAATAATAGGGTTCCGTTCCTCCACTAGCGGAAACCTCAATGGCACCGAAATCAGTATTACATTGTGGCTGAATTGCTGTTGCCCTAAATGTTAATGGAGAACTATTTGCAATATTGAAAACGGGGCTCTCTACTGAACTGGAACCAAGCGTTGTATTGGGATCGGAAACATTTTGTGTCTGGTATTTAATAGTATAAGAACCAGCTGCAAGGTCGTCCCATATAAATATTCTGTTAACAATATCTGTATCTCTAGCAAATCTGTGACTTCTGAACACGCCGCCTTCATATAGGGTAAGCAGCAATTTTTGACTTGATGGAATGTCCGAAAGGAATTTTAAAGCTACAGTGCCAGTTGCTTCATTGCTACACTTCACCTGAGTGGTTGCCGGAGCACCATCGAGTTTAGGTGAACAAGGAATAAATCTGTACGTTAATATGTCAGAATAATCGTTCAAACCACCACTTCCGGTTCTGGTATATCGCGCTCTTAATTGAAAGTTCTGATTCAATTGTAGGTTGGGGATTGACGTAAAAGTTATGGGGATGTATTGTGCTGATCTTGATGAGTAAGGAAATAACTCTTTCCAGGTTGCACTGCTACTGTCATAATATTCTACGGCAAAAGTCATAAAACCACCTTCACCGACAGTCGCTACTGAAAAATTAAAAGTTTCGCATTGTTTCAGTTCTGAATTTGAAACATTATAATTATTTACTTCTACAAGTGTCTGTAAATAGAAAAATTCAAATTGAGTGTTATGAGTTACTGTAATCCCATCAAAATTATAAGCAAAATTAGATTGCCAATAGCTGGAATAGGGACCTGTCATAAATGGTGCGTGTTTCTGAAAGAATCCTGAAGATCCGTTATCAACCGCTCCACTAAGACGCAAAGGGGTACTGGAAACGACTACACCATCAAGTGGACTGACACTGGAATTTTTTAAAGTATAGGAAAAGGAACCACTGTTATTAACAGATGTTGAGCTTGCATTGGCATACGTTCCGTTAAAAGGATAGGTATCACCGGTATTAAGATAGAAGTAAACATTGCGGCTGGAACTTGTCGATTTCTTTAAATCCCATTTTACTTTATACTTATAGGTGGTCTGTCCATTAAGTAGTTGCATGCTAAAAACAATCAAAAACAGACCTCCCGCTTTTAATGTTTTTGACAAGTTTTCATATGTAAGAAATGATTTCATCAACTTAAAACTTTACAGTAAAAAAATCCATTTTAGAGGTTCTTCCATCTTTAAATGTTGCTCTGATACCATATTTGTACGTGGTATTAATTGTAATGGTCGGGTCCGGTAAAAATCGGGTCTTTCCGGTAACAATCTGGATTAATTGTAATGTATCTTTATCTGAAGCTTTATAAATTTCAAAACCGTCAACTTCGTTGTTAGCGTAGTCCCATGATAAATCGATAGTATTAGTAGTTTTATTAAGCTGAGCAAAAAATCCTTTAACAGCTGGCATTACCGAATATTTAGGAACAAATAAGGTCAATCCAGGCGAAGGGTTAGAAACTAAATTGCTTTCATCTTTAGCAAAAACGGCATATTTGTAGGTGTTTCCTTCGATAACCGTTTTATCCTGAAAATTCTCTTCTTTATTCTTTGTCTCCAAAATCAGTGTCCAGTCCTGCTGGTCATTTTCTTTTCTATACAATTGATGTACTGCCACATCTTCACTCTGACTGTTAACCCATTCGAGAAAAATAGATCCTTCTTTAATATTGAAATTGCTAAAAATAGGTGAAGTAGGAGGGATCACATCCGGTTTTTTAATAATTAAAACGTCTGAGAAATCAGACATGTTATAATGATTATCGACAGCAATCACTTTGTAATAGATCTTAGGGTTCAAACTTTTAATGATTACTTTATCCTGGTAGGTATTTGGCTCACTTGGACTTACAGTCAGCTGGCTGAATTCTTCTTCAGCAGTATTTCCTTTGTAAATACGGTACCCAAGTAAATCTTTTTCTTTGTTAGGGTCCCAGGTTAATTTTACGACACCCAAACTGTCGATAACACCTTTTAAGCCAAGAGGTTTAGAAGGCGGAATAGAATCTACAGGCTGTACCAGCATAGGGAACGAAGTTCTGTTACTTCCTTGTTTTCCAAGAGCTGTAATGGTAAAATAGTTGGTCGACAAGAGTTTATTGTAGGTTATCGAACGATTTTTTGCCGGAATGTTTTTTAATACCTTTGTATACCCATTATCATCAGTATCAGAGCGATTCAATTCAAATCCTGTAATCTCATTATTTCCTTCTTCAGGAAACTCCCAGGTCAAAGTAACAGTGTTCTCGTCTTTAAATTCCTTTACAGTAAGATGAGGAACATATTTGAGTATTGCATTACCTTTTCCTGTGATAACTTCTGAGTAAGGACCTAATTCACCAAAAGGCGAAATTCCCTGAATTCTATAGCTATACGGTTTATTGTTGGCAATAGAATCAACGAAGAAAATTTGACTGTTACTGGTGTTTTCCTGATTTAAACTCGTATAAGGCTTATCAGTAATTCTTTCGAAATTTTTTTTATCTGTCGACCGCTCTACAAAATAATTAGCATACGTATGAGAAAGTATTTTAAAATTCCAGCTTAACATTGTACTGCTATCTGTAAAATGAGCCGTAAAATCCATTGGTTTTGGAAGTGGCTGATAATCTTCTAAGCCTACAAAAACTCCACCATAAGAAATAGCAATTTCTTTTTCAGGAACATTTGATAGGACACGATAAGCATATTTTTCGCCTTCTTCAACGGTTTTATCTTCGAATCCCAGACCTGCTTTTTTAGCAATTTCATAATCTCTGTCAGCTGTCAATAAAGCAAACGTAAACCTTTGTTCATTCTCTTCCGAAAGGTTAACGATATTCTCCAGTTTATCTGTTCCGGTAACCGAAAAATCTTCTCCATAAATGGCTTGTGCCACAATAGCGGCATTGTCATTCTTTTCAATTAATTTCTCCCACGTTTCTAATGGTTCCGGCTTTAATGCACTAACCAAAACTACTTTTTCCGGATTGGATAAAGTTTTATTATTTCGGTTTACGGTATAACGTTCTACAGTATATCCGTAAGCATTCAGTTTTTTCCAGGCCATAGCATTGGTTACAGCCCAACGCAGTAAAATTCTATCTTTTTGCACTCTTGCTATAACTTGTATATCCGATTTTATTTCGGTTGGATTAACTTCTCCCGTGGTATTTTTCTCTTGTGCATAGTTCGTACCGGTAATAATGAAAGTAAGGAGAATTAAAAATTTAAGCTTCATGCTAATTTGTTTTATTGAATGTGAAAATTGAACTGGTACCCGCTTGTCCGCCAGGTAGCGTATAGTTTAGTCTAACATTGTAAGTGCCGTCTTTTATCATAGGAAATCTTCCGTTTATGATATAGCTATACTTATCTTTCATAGGCTGATTCTGACCATTTAAATATTTATTTACTACTTTATACTGAATTTTTATAAAATCGTCCTTGTAATAAAATGGCTGATTATAGCGATACGGCAACCTGTCTCTTAAATAGGAACTTTTTGGATTATTTATTAAATCAGACAGGTAAGAGGTGATTAGTTCCACACCTTTAGTTGGTGGATTTCCTAATAGGCTTGTATTTCTATTTAAAGTTAAGTCTGCTTCTAATGGATATCCTTTATATATCAACGGATAAATATCATTGGTAAAATAGTTGTTGTCTAATATGGCTTCAACATTTACTAAAGGAATATTCATCGTTTTAGTATTACCAATGATTTCAACTTCTTCAAAAGGTTCAGTCGAGGCATTTTCAGCGTGTAAGGCATGAATATCTGCTTCAACAATTTCTATATAAGTCTTTCGTGCTTTTTTAGCAACCATTTTCTCCTGAAAAGTATTGTATTGACTTGTATTAAAATTATACTGTAGCAATTCGACACCCTGACCGCCGGTAAGAGTTTCACCCAATTTGTTGTTTTTAACTTCTACATCAGCATTTGCCCCAAGATCTTGTTTCTCAAAGTTCTCATTTAGGTTTGTATTGACATCTTTTGTAGTTTCAAGTGTCATTAAAGTCAAACTGTAAGGCTTTACGTTTTCTAAAACCGGTAGACCCAATATTACTCTTTTCAAAGTAGAGTTGTAGCTTATAGGACCGTTAGTGGTTTTAGTTCCTGTTTTATAGAATGCTTTCTGAGATTGTCCCGGTTTCAGATCAAATAAATAAGCTTGTCCTGTTTTTAGTACTACATAAGCTTCTTTACTTTCGTTTTGATATACATATTTTTGATCAAAAACAGGATAACAATACGCAATATTGCTCACCGGAATATTGTTTGGCGCTACACCGGTACTAAAATTTCTTGTTTCGGTCTCCATAGCGACCTGCCCCTGATCTAAAATTGTTTTCCACGCACCATTAGTATATTCCTGGAAACTTACTTTCACGGTTAGCGTTAGATCTGATTTCTCAGGTAATATTTCAGCGGAATTAAAACTCAATAAATCGTTCGTTTTGTTCCAGCTTAAAGTACCAATTACAGGAGCTCCATCTTTTTTGATCGTATATTCTTCCAGTTTGAGTCTATAGGTTTTAACTCCATCGTCACCTTCAATGTTAAAGTTTTTGTCTACCGGCATATTAAATCCAACCTGAGGAATGGTAAAGACATCTACATCTTTTGTTCCTTGAGCAGGAGTGATATCAGCAATAGATTTTAAACCTTCTAACGGATTTGCAGATAAAAATTCACACTGTTCTCCAAATTCCAGTTTAAAGCGGAAACTACCTCTCACGGCACCTCCAAGTAAACTGAATTCCCCTGCCATATAACCGCGAATCCATACCGGATTAGGCAATTTGGCCTGTAATAAAACGGCTCCTCCACCTTTTATGATGGATATTTTCTTTCGTATAAAAAACAATTTTATATTGATTCCAAGTTCTCCCTGAAGATATGCATACGACTGACCATTAGCATACCAACCGTTTATACCAATTTGTCCCGAACCTTTACATTGCGCTTCTCCATAATCTTTAACCATAATATCAAACCCGAATCCGGCTTGAAAATTAGCGTAAAACATTAAAAAACTTAAGTTTCCGGTTTTGATACTAAAATCAGAACCAAATGCAAATCCTTTTCCTGAGGCTATACTGTTTTCGTCCCGCATATAATCCAATTTGGAGAGGTCTACTCTTAAAAGCTGAGCAACAATTGCTGGTGGGGGTGGACTGGCGGGGATATCATCTCCAAGCATAAAATAACCTCCAGCTTCGACTTCTACAGGTCCAATGGTCATTTTTAGCCCTAATCTATCTTGAGGAGTTCCCATAAGAACATACCACTTGTCTGGGGCAAAATGTAGTACTGCCCATCCGGCTCTATTTTTAGATGCTCTTCCCTTTATGATGCCACCGGCAACATCTACATAGAGATCAAATGTTCCGTGTAGAGTTTTAGTGGTAAAATCATATTCGATTGCAGCATATGCATTAAGTCCTGCTTGACCAGATACCCGGTCTGGATAGACTTCTTTTGATGCTTCAATTAAATTACTTTCTTTTAATTTGTCTAAAGTTTCCTTAGGATAAGTACCTTCTTTTAAACTTACTTCTCGAAGATTTTGTTTCAAAGAACTTAAAGGAGTTTTGAATCCGAATTCCTGCATGACATGGCCTTCACCGTAAATACTGATTCTATTTATACCTCCATGATTGTTAAATGCAATTTCAAAACCTGCACCTCCCCAAAAAGCATTTGGACGTGCTGCATTGGCGAAATGAATCATAGCTTTTATTCCTAAGGAAGATGCCTCATCTGGAACATATTGAACTCCAGATGCTGTGAAGGTAGAGCTAAAACCTTCTTTTTTCATATTATAATACGCACCTCCACCAAAACCTTTAATGACAAATGCACTGCAAGGAATATTTAAACCATCAACCATGGCATCTACATACCAATACCTAAAAGTTGACATTTTGCCAAAAATAGCATTAGCTTCTACAATTATCCCACCTTTGAATTCTGCTTTTAAATTTCCTTTAAAGCCCTTACCATAAACAGGATCATTATCCATTATGGTAATGCTTCCTTCAAATTTTGCTCCTCCAATATCTGCCGCAAGATCTATTCTTTGAAATTTTACATAATCAAACTTCCATTTTTTGATCCCACTTTTTTCGTTGAATCTTCCAACTAGATCAAATTTGGTTCTTCCGTTAAATTGACCTTCCATCAAATTAATAGATAAATCAACTCTTAATGCTGCCGAATTATCATCTGCAATTAATGCAATTTCATGTATAGTGATAGGGAAATTTGCAACTTTTGACGATTTAGGATCTTCATCAAAATTGTTTTTATAACCAAAATAATCCGCTTTAATAATTGGAGTTACAGTTTGTAGTTGTAAATTTTGAAATATGACTCCATCAAAAAATACAATTTTTTTTGTATCATCAGTCTCCGTTTTTGACGTTTCTTTAGGATCGTTCGTGACGTTTTTCATGTCATAAAGCGGACCTGAACTTGCACCATTTTCATACATGTAGGTGGTTACCGGAGCTCTGGGGTCTTTTTCTTTACTTTGTTCAACTTCACTAGGCTCTGAAAGACCTACGGCAATTGTAATATTTCCATTTAATAATGCTTTAGGTAAAAAATTTCCGTCTTTTACCTTTAACTCAACATAGGAACCTTTTTCTATATTTGCAGTTGCTTTAAAAATTTGAAAACAGAGCTTTTTATTTACATCAGCTCTTAATAGATATTCATGATCTATCGGGTTAATACTAGCATTGTAAGCCAGCGCAATATTAGCTCCAGCTGCGCATTTTTTTTCAGGATCAGAGATTGGCAGTACAATAGATCCGCCAAACCCACCAGAAACCAATGTGTTTGCTTTAAAACCTAAATTAATACTATTAACAGAGAAAGCCCATCCGCTAGCAGAACCCTCTTTAAGATCTAAGATATTAGTTCCTGTAAAAGTACCCGAAACTCCCATTCCGTCAATTAGTAAATCTTTGGCCGAAAAAGAGATTCTTTTACTACTTCCCGCTATTTGAAATTCTTCAGGTAAAGTTATATCTACAGTATTTGCATACAAACCTCTCCATAATTGTTCGTTGCCCGGAACCAAATAATCAGTTTGATAATTTGAAGGCCAATTTATTTTATCAGGATTTCGAATATCACTTAAATCTATTTTAGCATTCTTAATTTCGAAGATTAATCCGTTAAATGTGCTGATCTGAAATTTGGGCAAGGAAAGTTCTATAAGAATGTCATTCCAGTTAGAAGCGCTGGTTTGAAAAGAGCCTATTACAGATTTATCAGGGATTACATTATTATCTACATCTACGGGTTTTATGATTTTTTGCGAAAATTGGACATCTGCCGCTAATCCAAGTTCCTTAAATCCACTACAATCAATTTTTACGTAAGTTTTGTTTTCGATATTACCAGTGGCCATATCCATTCCACCTTTTAAAACCAATAAAGCTTGATTTCCTAATATTTTAATTGGAACATCACCTAATAAAACTAAATTGGTATCACCAATTAAGCCACCTTTATGCGAAAGTTTAATATTATTTGCACCAAAAAAGAGTTGTTCTTGCTTTCCTGCAGCATTTATTTGAGGCAAAATAATTCTAACAAAGGCCGTTAGTTCAGTATATTCAGGAGTAAACTTTGCATTACTGATACCCAACATGTATTGTATACCGTTAATAGTTTTTTTAACTCCAATAGGAAGGCTTGCAAGATTTTTAGGCTCTAAGAAGTCTATAATATTGTTATTAAGGTCAATTTCCTTAAAAAGCTCAATTGCTTTGTTTAGGTTTTTGTTTGTTGGATCTGCAACAGGAAAGTTTTTCTTAATATAAGCTTCCGTAAATTGATATTCTTCATTTTTAGAATAATGAGAGAAATTACTGGATTTCTTTTGAGAACTTAATGTTATAGGATTGTTTGTCTTAACATCACTAATGGTATCCGTATAAGTATTAGAAAAACTATTAAAACTGATAAGGAATAAAACTAAACTGAATATGAAAGAGAGAAACTTTATAGTATTTTTTTTCAATTTTTTAGTAGGTTTGGTTTGATATTATTTTGATATACATATGAATTCGCAGGGTTAAAATAAGATATTTGGGGGCGCAAATATATATAAATTTTAACAAGAAAAGAATTATTTTCAAAATGTTATAATAATTCTTTCAGAATAGCGTTTTTTGATTTTTTGCCAAACTTAAACATTCTGATATTTTATTCTTTACGGGTTTCCTTATTTGCCAAAAAAAAAGCTCCAGATTTCTTTGAAGCTTAATTTATTAATTTAAAAGTAAGATTACTCTTCTTTGATAGTATAATAAACATTCATTCAAAAATTAAAAAGAAACTGAGTTCAATTCTATCATTGCATTTATTAAAAATAGCTACGAATGTTGGTATTGCAGCTGTCAGATGCAGTTCCTATAAAAATCGCAATTCCGTAAATAAAAATTAAAATTTAGTTTAAACTTAAAAATGTTAAAAAGAAAACTATTTTTCAAAAAAATAGCCTTCTAAATTTGATTCTTAGAAGGCTTTTTTAAGTTTATAATTTATATGTTTTTAGCTGATAACGCTAAGAACTACAAATAAAATCACCAAAACGATAACTGCGTATCTTGTATATTTTGATGTTTGCATAGAAGTATATTTTAAAATAATTATTTGCTGAGATTAACAAATATAACAGTTTATTTTAATTAGCCTATATTCTTTTAAATGAATATCTGAGTCTATGATTTGCTTTATTAAGATGATAAAAAAAGAGTAGAAATGATGCCACAAAAAAAGCCCTGAAAAATTTCAGGACTTTTTGATATTTATAAAAAAGAGAATATTATGCTTCTTGCATAGTATGGTAAACGTTCATAACGTCATCATCTTCTTCAATTTTTTCGATTAGTTTTTCAACGTCAGCGATTTGAGCTTCAGTAAGTTCTTTTGTGATTTGCGGAATACGCTCAAAACCAGAAGATAAAATCTCAAGACCTCTGTTTTCCAGTTCTTTTTGCAAAGCACCAAAACTTCCAAAAGGAGCATAGATTAAGATTCCGTCTTCGTCTTCAAAAACTTCTTCGGCACCAAAATCAATTAGTTCAAGTTCTAATTCCTCAGGATCCAGATTACCTTTTGCAATTCTGAAATTACAAGTATGGTCAAACATAAACTCAACAGAACCCTGAGTTCCCATTGTACCGTTACATTTATTAAAGTAGCTGCGAATGTTTGCTACGGTTCTATTGTTGTTGTCAGATGCAGTTTCAATCAAAATCGCAATTCCGTGAGGAGCATATCCTTCAAACAAAATCTCTTTATAGTTGGCAGTATCTTTATTACTTGCATTTTTTATCGCGCGCTCTACATTGTCCTTAGGCATGTTAGCCGCTTTTGCATTTTGTATTACAGCTCTTAATCTAGAATTGGCGTCAGGGTTAGGACCGCCTTCTTTAACAGCCATAACGATGTCTTTACCAATTCGGGTAAATGTTTTAGCCATTGCTGACCAACGTTTCATTTTTCTTCCTTTTCTAAATTCGAACGCTCTTCCCATTTCTAATTTTTAGTTTTGAGATGCAAAAATACGGTTATTCCTTTTTTTAGCAAAATCAATTGTATTCTTTTTTAAATTATGTTTTGTGAATAATTTAACCGCTAAGATCGCTAAGATTTACGCTAAGTTCGCAAAGGTTTTAAAGATTAATCTTAGATAACGTCAACAAGTTTTATCCATAATATCATTTCAAAGTAGAAGACTTTCAAAATGTGATAAAATCTAAAATCTATTTCGCTCCATTAAACTCATTAATAACATTAACAGCTTCATTCAGGTACGGATTTGTTTTTAGATTATTAATCTGGTATTGATTGATGGTTTTGTCATTGGGATAAGCGCCTAACAAAAACTGATTCACGGTTGAATTATAGACATCTAACGGATTATTCTCGTCATTAAATGTATTGATCTCTTTCCAGAGTGAGTTGACGATTTTTTTCTGATTAAAAACAGCATCCAAAGTCATCGGAATCTCTGCTTTTGGTGTATTAACAAGTTGATCAATTTTCAGATTTATCTTTTTAATATTATTAAAGAAGTAATTATCAGCCAATCTTGTAGTACTGTTTTTTGCCAGTTTATCAATAAGTGATCGTTTGACATAAGGTTTAAATTTTAGCAAAGCCTGTATGCTGTCATTTTTGATAGCGGTCGGGAAATCAC
>Ga0247814_10000480_pt1 | contig 31443 bp, 26 predicted proteins | sample UWRJL179409R1_FD_179947 | JGI IMG/M metagenome (GOLD analysis project Ga0247814, IMG submission 179947) | Plant litter microbial communities from Arlington Agricultural Research Station in Wisconsin, United States - UWRJ-L179-409R-1 | ecosystem: Environmental > Terrestrial > Plant litter >... | reverse complement strand
CTTAAGTACGTGAAGAAAATTCACGACAGGGTTGCCAATAAGGTTTACCATGTGATGTCTGAGGTAGAGAACAGACCCTTTTTTGATAAGGAAGAATTATTGGACAAGCTGGAGGACCTTTATAACGTATCGCGCGATATCTCTTACGAAAAAGACTTAAATCCCGACGAGCACTATGCAGAACAACTCTCCGAAATGCTGCAATCTTATTCTTCATCCGCAACTGAAATCCTGATCGTTAGCAATGAAGAAGAATTATGGGAAAAAGTTGAAGGTAAGTGCAAGATTGAAGTTTTTGACGTGTTGCAGGAGCTGATGACCAATATGAAAAAACACAGCAAGGCAGACTCTGTGGTGTTAAAATTCGAAAAGGTAGATCACTGTATAAATATTCTCTATGCAGACAATGGTGTGGGCCTGAACGGCAGTGCCAAGAAAAATGGTCTGACAAATACGGAAAACCGTATTAAAAGTATTCGGGGTACTATTACTTTTGATCGTACCGTAACCAAGGGACTTGAAATCAACATATCATTCCCTATTCATTAAAATATACCGAATGATGTTTAAAAAAGTATTGATAGCAGAAGACTGGGAACACGCTAATATCTCTTTGCGTAAAACGCTTGATGATGTAGGTGTTAGCCAGAAAGAATTCAGGACTTACTGTGATGAAGCACTGGAGCTTTTTCAAATAGCCCTTTCCAAAGGACAGCCTTTTGATTTATTGATTACCGACTTATCATTTGACGAAGACAAGAATATCCAACAAATAAAGGGGGGAAGGGAATTGATCAAAGCAGTTAAACTGCTACAGCCAAGTATTAAGGTGATTGTTTTTTCTGTTGAAAGTAACCTGAATATTGTAGACCAGCTGTTCACTGACTTAGATATTGATGGCTATGTTCGTAAAGCGCGCTATGATGCAGAAGATCTCAGACGTGCCGTAGATGCTGTTGCGAACAATAAGAAATACCGCTCCGCAGATTTGATGCGCAAGAAAAGAGTAGAAAACTCTTACGACTTTAAGACTTACGATATCCAGATCATCAAACTGCTCTGTAACGGAACGCCGCAAAAAAATATCCCTGCTTATTTACAGGAAAATAATATCAAACCTGCAGGCTTAAGCAGCGTTGAAAAACGACTCAGCTCTATCAAGACCTCATTAAATATCTCCAGTAACGAGCAGTTGGTTGCTTACTGTAAGGATAAAAAAATTATCTGATCTGATTACGGGATCCCGTAATAAAGGATCTGTTTACATGGATACTTTTGCCGTAACAACCACAACCGTTATGAAGAAGTACTACGTAAATAAAAATGCCCAGACAAATACGGGTGATCATGAAGTCCACAGTGAAGACTGTACTTATTTGCCTCATCCGGATCACAGGTTGTATCTGGGAGAATTCTCGATGTGTATCTCTGCTATAGCTGAGGCAAAAACAATATATATTAATTCTAATGGCTGTAAAACCTGTTCGAATTTTTGTCATACCAGTTAACCGCTGATAGAAATCCTCATTTAAGATCAAGCTAATTTTAGCGCTCAGAAATGTGAGGGTTGTTTTCTTTCTGACTATAAAGAAACAATCCTCCATTTCAATTGCTGTATATCTGTTGGCGACACATGCTGAACTCTAGTTTATAAATACCAATGACCCCAATAAGTGCTGAAAAGAAAGCCTACGTGCTGAAATATCGTTTTTACAAATTTATGATCAGACATTCATCCTGGCGGAAGGAGAGGTTAAGACGGTTCAGGTTGATGAAGCAGGTCTTGACCAAGTTATAGTATACAAATTCATTTGAATTTCAAGCTATGCTAAATATCAAAATAGAGGCTGATCGTTGTCAGGTTAAAAAGATTGATCAAAAGAATATATCTATATAATCTGTTGAACTGCCATCACAATTAAGCATCTGCTGTAGGCGCCAGTATTTGCGTTTTCCGGAAGCTTTAAAAACAACCAGGCCGGTACTTTCGCAGGGCTTCCCGTTATTGACATAGGAGACTTGTGATACAATTTTTCCATTGAACTTGAGTTCTCTTCCCTTTGCCAAAAAAGTACCTTTTATAGTTACATAGTCGTTTTTAAGCTTGTCCCTTTGCTCACCTTCAATACTATATTCATCATCTCCGATTTTCCGGATCATTACTGTTCCTGGTTTGTTCCCTTTTTCAAATGTGATCCATTGAATGGTGAAGGAATGCTGCCCCGTCCGCACTGGTAAAGTTGGTGCTGCTGCCGTTTTAGTTTGAGCTGTGGCTTGTAGTATAACTGCCAGCAAAAAGGATAAACAAATCGTTTTTTTCATATAGTATACAGTGAAGAAAGTCGCATAGTTTGCTGACAGGATAACATTCGAATCAGCAAGATGTTTAATTTCCAGATAATAATTTGCATTTGGCCAACAATCACGATCAACGGTTGTTAATCACGTATGGTTCTGCATAGATTTCATTTATCACTATTATGCCGCACTGAACTGTATGAAAATGCCGAAACTGATCGTATTGCTCACAGGATTGATCCTGTTTTTCCTGGTTTCCTGTCGCAAAGACAGGGTAGTCAACACCAGTTTTTATTACTGGAAAACAGTCTATGAAAACAATCCGCTGGAAAGTAAATACCTGAATGCCCTGCATAGTAAGGAACTTTATGTGCGGATAATGGATGTGGATTATGGCGACAATGGGCCTCAGCCTGTATCGCCGGTCACCTTCAAATCAGCATTGCCTGATTCAATCCAGCTCATTCCTGTTGTATTTATTGTTAATGATGTGCTTAAAAACCAAAATCCGCGGCAATTGGATGACCTTGCCGCTAAGATTGTTTATTACGTAGAAGGCCGGATCAAACCTTACGGGAAGCTATCTTACAAAGAACTACAGATCGATTGCGACTGGACGCGAAGTACCCGGGATAATTATTTCTACCTGCTGCGCCGGATCAAATCCAACCTAAAGCTGAAAAACAAGATCCTGTCTGCCACGCTCCGCCTTCATCAGCTCAAATATCAGGCAAGAAATGGTATACCACCGGTTGACCGCGCGATGCTGATGTGTTACAATATGGGTAACCTGCGCAAATACGGAGATCAGAATTCAATACTGGAGCAAGAAGAACTGGAAAAATATGCAGGTAAGAATTTAGGTAATTATCCTGTACCACTCGATGTGGGGCTGCCTGTCTTCAGCTGGGCGGTGGTATTCAGGCACAAGCAATATGCCGGGATCGCCAAAAGACTGGGCTCCGGGAACTTTACAGATCACCAAACTTTTAAACCAGGCGGCAACAACCTTTACACCTTGCAAAAAGACCTGCCGGCATTTGGTTTATTGCGCGGGGATGAGATCAGACTGGAGCGGCTGTCTGCTGATCAGTTGTTTGCTGCTGCCAGCTACATTCAGCAATATTTACCATCAGATACGTTAAAAATAATTTATTTTCACCTGGACGAACCAACGCTTAAACACTACACCTATGAAAACCTTGCCAAAACTGCTGCTGTATTTCATTAGTATCACCGGCTTGTGCCTGATGAGCGCGGCCATCATCATGGCCTGCGCGGATGAGCCCGATCCCTATGATTATTACACTTCTTTCTTTCATCCCGATATCCAGGGGCAGAAGGAATACGGCGCTTTTTATTTTACAGACTATCAGTTTACTTACGGGGATGAGGAACCGGCAAGTGAAGCCGCCATCAACTCAGCTGAATGGGCAAAGTATTTAGGAGCGGAGGTAAAGCCAGCAGATGTAGAAAAGATCATGTACCATTTGGACAGTGCCGGCAAAGAGCGGGCTTTCCACTTTTTCGAACAGGATCCGGCAGCATCAGATAGTTTAACAAGGAACAGCTTCTTTATCAGCCTCAAAGAACCAGGGCATGACAATGCCAGAAAATATTACCAGTTTGCTATAGAGGCAGAACTATTAGGTCAGTCGAATTATAACTATTGGGAACCCGCACCTGTGGACACGGCAGGACTGAAAGATGAAGCGGCGACAGCCCTACAATCAGCAATGGAAGAGAATGATAGTTTTTTGAAACTGCGGTATTTTTATCAGGCTCAAAAATTGAATCATTACGCAGGTAATTTTGAGGAGGCAAAAAAAATATTCGACCAGCATATTGCCCCGGTATCATCATCAAGCCATATCAAAGGTTGGGCTTTGGCCTTAAAGGCGGGAGAGGAGCGTCGCCTCGGTGATACCATCCAGTCCGCATACCTGTTCTCCAAAGTGTTTGCAGGGTATCCCGAGCGCAGACTACAGGCCTACCGCAATTATCATTATATCGATGCTCCATTTGACCAGGTGATCAAGCGGGCGCAAACACCCAGTGAAAAAGCAAACCTGTATGCCATCAAAGGTTTTGCCAACCCGGAAATTGAAACGGATAACCTGGAGGAGGTGTATGACAATGCGCCAACATCATCAATGGTGGGCGTATTATTGCTGCGGGAAATCAATAAGTTAGAGCAATATTACCTTACCCCGGCCCTGAACAATAACACCGATCAATTTTACAGTGACCGCTCCGGGCTGAGCAAGAAGGGCCCGGAAGCTCATTCCGCATCAAAGAAATGGATTTTGTGGGTAGCTGCAGCAACGATTCTACTGGCGGGGATACTGTTCATACTCGCATTTAAAAAGCAGGAAGGAAAAGCCGTTTATAAAGTATTCGGTGGGGCATTGCTTTTCAGCGGAGCTCTCGCTGTAGTATGGTTTTATTTTAGTCATCAACCCCAGGCAGAAGGCCCGAAACAATTGCCTCAGGGCAGCTTTTTCGTAGCAATGCCTGATAGCGTAAAAACGAAGTACGAAGCTCACATTGAAAAGCTTCGGAGCTTTTGTACCAAGCTGAGCAGCGACGGCCGCTATACTGAACCTCAAATAGGGGATTTAACATCTGCTTACTTATACTTTATACAGAACAAGCCAGATGATGGACTTGCTGCACTCCAAAAATTAGATGGGCAGAGACTCAGCGAAAAACTCAATGATCAAAAACAAATCGTAAAGCTGCTGTTATCTTCCCAGCACATCAAACAGCTTAAAGCAGTAGATGAAGCTGCATTGCTACCCTCTTTAAAGTGGCTCGATGAAAAATCCGATCATAACAATCAATTTGCAATTACCCAGCGCAACTTTTACACCCATGTTCTGGCACCTGCCTATCTGCGCCAGGGAGATACAGCCCGGGCAGCCCTTGTCCTGTTGAACAGTGACTTGTCCGTAGACAATAAGTATAACGCTACGGAAATGCCCGGTTTTTGGTATAATTATTTACACACCGCCCAGCTTCAACAAGTCATTGACTGGAAAAATGGTGTCACTGGTGATCAGTATCTAGATTTTTTGAGCCGTGGCCTGACAAAAGTGAAAGCTGACAATATGTTTGAGCTGCTGGGAACCATCGCCTTGCGTGAGCACCGTTATAACAATGCAGTAGCTGCGTTTCAGCAGATCAAAGACAGGAAAATCATCAGTAAGTCGTACAATGGAGAGGATGCATACAGCGAAGGCGAAAGCTACCAGGGCGATCCATTTATGGTGGAGACCAACGACTATCCCAAAAATTTTGGCGGCAAGCGGTACACGAAACTCACTTTTGCACAGAAAATGGCTGAGCTGGAGAGCCAGCTACGGTCGGATCCCAAAAATAGCGATGCCTGTTTTCAGCTGGCCAATGGTTTGTACAACACCTCTATGTACGGTAACTCCTGGGGGCTGATTGCTTACAGCTGGTCTATCAATGACGTTGGCCGGAAGCAACTCTACTATTATGACCGTGATTATATCACAGCTTCGCACGCTAAACAGTATTATCTGAAAGCCCGTGAGCTCAGTAATGATCCGGAATTGAAAGCAAAATGTACTTTCATGGCTGCCAAATGCGAGCAGAAAGAACATGTGTATCCGTCATTCATGGACAATTACGATACCTATGTTGAGCGTGAAAAGCAATATGCTAAACAGCTTAGAGAAAATAGCTATTTCAGTGAGATGCAACAATATAAAAAAACGGCATTTTATCAAAAAGCAGTCAATGAATGTAGTTATCTGAGCGATTTTATCAAGTCAGACTAGTTACATAATTAATTTGATCTCTTTATTTCCTGGTAGGTGAGCAATGGTTCACCTTGAATATTATCGCTAACCAGGTAGGCAATAAGTTAGGCGAAGGGAACAATATCTCCTGTAATACTGGTGTTTATGCGCTATTCATTCAGATGAATACAACTAATTTTTTCTATTTCTCGTTGTTGTGCTATTTCTATTGTTTGTTGTTATGCTATTTCTATTGTTTGAAGGAAATGTATGATTATTATTTTTTAATCTACTTGTCAACTGATGCTGTTGCTAATGGTAATCATCAATCTTTAATAAATGTGATCATTTCTCTAACACCTGTTTGCTTATTCTGACAACTGATCCTGCCTGAGAATAATGCTATTTCCAAGTTAAATCGCTGAAAAATAGATTCATTAAATATATTCTGCTTTACGGTTTTCCGTAAGATTACCAGCATTCCGCTGTATACTTTTGATAACAGAAACGTATAAGTTTCACACAAAAATTATCACTCACCACAAATAAAGTATATGATAACAATTTTACTATCTCTCAGCATTTTCTTCAACGCTGTCGTCTCTAAAGGACCTGGCGAGGTCTACATCTGTAATAACCACAAGACTGACAAATACCATTTGTCGCCTACCTGCAAAGGCCTGCGCAATTGCCAGTTTAAAGTAGTCAAAATTTCAGCTCAGACAGCAAAGAATAAAAAGATGACGCTTTGTGGCTGGGAAGGCAAGAAAAAGAAGTAGCAATTTACTTCAGTTTACCAGCTGTATAAATTCCAGTGCAAATTTCAAAATAACAAATCGTCAATAATAATTTAATAGATATGGAAGCTATTGCGTTCGAGCTTGAACAAGAAGTGATTCACAATAATAAGGACATTTTCGCTAGAATAGTTTCAGAATTAAATGGTGCTGAGTCCGATATTATGGTTGCCAGCGCATGGTTTACTGATCCTGAGTTGTTCGAGCTCATCTTAAGGAAAGTTGAAGAACAGGTCAATGTCCAAATTATTATAGCAGATAATCAGGAGAATCTCAAACTCGATTTCGATCTGTTAGTGTCTAAAGGTGCATCAGTAACCAAGATCAAAAATGTCGGTTATGGGATTATGCATCAGAAATTCTGTGTGATTGATAAGAAGATTGCTCTGCATGGTTCATATAACTGGTCAATGAATGCCAGGAAAAATAATCATGAAAGTATTATTGTCACAAATCATAAGGAAACAGTTGATAGTTTAATTGCCAATTTTAACGATATCAAACAAAAGGCATTCCATCTTAGTGGGGATGAAGTAATTGAGGAAGAATTGGCACATTTACCTGCGGAAGTTAAAATAGAAAAACACACTGCAAAAACTCATGCAATAAATGAGTTTACCAAAGTGCTTGATTCTATGATTGCTGCGGAGATTGGAAACTTTGACAGATCTATGCTCAGAGCACAGGGGTATGATCGATCTCAATTTAATAACGGAGATCACCAAGTTCTTACAAAAGCTTTAGATACGGTATACTCGGTTTTCATTAATGATATTGATGTAGTAGAAGATAAAAAGAGAAGGCTAATCACTAAAATTGACGAACAGGAGAAAAAAAGCATCAATGCTTTTGAAGAAAGTTTGAATCTGCAAATGCATACTGCACAAATCGATTCTGATAACACGGCATTGAATACTAAAAATACTCTTGCGACCCTGAAGTCAGACATTGACAAGAATCGACAAGATGTTGAAGATATCAGGATCAACAAAATCACGGTTCATCAGAAATTGATTGACGGTTTAAACGATAAAATCAGATTTGCCCGTAGAGAGTTTATTCAACCTAAGTTCAAATGGTTTGAATTCATACCGGTCGCCATTGCAAATGTTTTATTGTTCTGCTATCTTATCCTTTTTTATTCTTCGGCTGCTTATATCCTGCTATTCAGTGTTGCAGATGCTAAGTTGGCTGCAGAAACTGCAGGTGTACAAATTGCGCCTGAAATATTCAATCCCGATGCCCTAAAATTGGCAATGCAGAAAACCGGATCCGGTGTCATCTTTATTATCCTGTTTGTATGTTTACCTATATCGTGTGCACTAATCAAGTTATTTTCAAAAAATAAATATGTTATTTATGGGATGGCTTTCGTAGGCATTGTTCTTATTGATTCAGCAATAGCTTATAAGGTCTCATCCGCCATTTATGACATGAAGCTTTTGAGTGGCGATACTCTTAATCCATGGGCATTCAAAATGGCATTTACAGACCCTAATTTTTACCTGGTATTTCTATTGGGTGGTTTTGGGTTGCTGATGTTTAAGTTTGCCTTTGAAAAGCTTACTTCAATATTTGAGGAGCGGAATCCAGACATTGCTACACTGAAAAATGATCTGGTTATTAAACATCTTGAAGAAGATATCAGATCGGAGGATGTTAGGATTTCTGAATTGAAAAACGAAATTCAAAGGTTAGAGATCAATAAAATTGATCTTATCAGTCAACAGACCAAAACACAGAGCTTACTGGACACTTTACCTTCTAAGTTCGCCTACCTGCAAGAACTAATAAAGATTGATTTGATTACCGGTAAACAACACATTCAGGACATCTCTTCAATTTACAAAAGCCATGTTGAGAATGATCATCTACCGATCTCGGTGGACTCATTAAATGATCGTATAAACGTGTTTTTAGAGGGGTGGAATGATTATCTCCATAAAGAATATGCAGTTGCAAAAGCCACGGAAAAATCCCGACAGGCATTTGATACTGCAGTACTTTGGCAGGCCGATAAATTGAATATGAATCAAATTGATAAAAGAATAAAGATTTAATGAAAAAGAACCTATTAATTGTCGTATTCTTTTGGTTCATGTTTTCCGAAGGGTATGCGCAAAAACCAGTGACAGGTGGTGGAATTACACATTACAATATAGTTTTTGCCCCGGATTTGTCTAACAGGTTAAATTCCAGTCTATATCCTAAACCAGTGAGTGATGTTAAGATTGTGTCTGATGTTTTAGCTAGGATTTGGCCCGATATCACAAAGATACGCCGGTCAGTTCAACAGATGGACAGATTTTCTGTGGATTTTATCAATAAAGGTCTTATTGGACTTTACAAAATTGATCCTGCTGTTCTTACGATTGATATCAGCAAATTTGAACTTAATCAGGCAGAAAGAATTCAATATTTAACAAGTGCTTCAGCTAAAAAACTAAGTACGGATATTAAAACCTTCAGTGCTGAATATGCGAGAATAAATAGAATGGCGTCAGTGAGCAACCACGGAGCAGATATATGGACTTACTTTAATTCTGGAATTGACGCCAATATCGTGTTACCCTCTTTTAAAAGAAGCACCAGAAATAATGTATACAGAAATATCCTGGTTCTATTCACAGACGGTTATATAGAGGCTGGCATATTCAAAAAAGGGTTTGACCTAAGTAAATCAAAAATCAATGACTTCCGAAAGGCATTCAACAAAGCAGGGGGGAAAGATATAACAGCTTTTCTTGCTGCTAATCCTAAATTCAAAGTAAATCCTGTGAGCAATCCCTATCTGAAAAATTTAGAAGTACTTGTTCTGGAAATGTATGATAGATCACTTTCAGCGTCAGGTTCCGCTACGGTCCACCCAACTGATATGGAAATCATGAAGGTAGTTTGGAAAGATTGGCTACAGAACTCAGGTGTTAAATCATTTGAGATGTATCCAATGGCGTCAGATCCTGTTACGGCAAATAAAATCATCATGAACTATTTAAAAAAATGATTTCTATACTGTATCAAAACGTCATCCTATGTAAGTTTTAATTTTTAAACCTATCTAACGATTGTGAAAGCATCAGTCGCAGAATAACAGAAGTATTCCTTAAGATATTTTACCACTTTTTATATCTAATCAATTAAACAGACAACAATCAGCAATGGAAAGATTCGTACAGAGAAGACTGGCACTAAATGATGAAACCAGCACAGGAAAACTAAAAGTTAAAACTCTTCTTTCATTAATTGAAAGACATCCTTACCGTGACGCTATAATTAACGCGTTTAACCTTGCTGAATTAGCTGACGAGGTGATAGTGATTGATCACATAGATGTCTTATATAAGAAAGTAAAAAGGATGAATGACAATTTTGAAAGATTTGAGATTTTGGCATATAACAAAGACATAAGTATAAGGGAGAGTGCAAATCCTATAAAAGATATTAAAGATCAAAAGCCCTTAATATTTTCTTTTAATAACTATTTGCATTATGGTGAAGAAGCCCAAAATCTTGAAGCATTTGCTATCTATGATTCAAAGAACACTTTTTTTGATGAATATGATATGGCAAAATTTGCTAATCGGCTTTATAAAGACGACTTAGGCATATTGGCGGATTATAATATCAAGTTTTTTAAAGACTTGGCGGATAACAATGTTGCGTTCAAAAATTACAAAAGCTATAGATTAGTTAAAAATGGCGAGGAAACATTTTTAAGGGGAATCACTTCAATAGATAAATATTTTGAATATGGTGTTGATTTCTCATTTGTAGTGTCAATGCTTATACTTCATAGGGATATGAAAGATAACGGAGGAAATGCCTATACCATATCTAGTGCTGCCATCTCAGAATCCAAAATGGAGATCATTGTTGCTGAAAAAGCTTTAAAGGATGCTGGGGAGTTTGGAAATGTGAGTTCAGCTTTTATAGTTACAACGAATGATCTGGGAACAGGATCTTTAAATTTTACAAAAATCATAAAAGTAGGTGTTCAAACTTTTAATGGACTTTATCTTTTTCCTGCAAATGAAACAGCTAGTTCTAATAAGTTGATAATATCACACTCAACTAAATGTGATAAAGCGCTACAAAAGCTTGATGGCGTATTCGCTTTATTAAGCAATACGGAAGAATTTATTCAGAATTTAAAGGATCTAAAAGGAATTAGTACGCCTGAGGAGCTAAGGCAAAACATTTTAATTAAACTTACTAATCCCCGCAGTGTATTTAAAGAAATTGGTGAGTTAAAAGATATCTTCAAGACTGCAATTTCAAATGAGATTGCAAGCTTTGCCAAACTATTGGACATGTGCGAAAAAGCTGAAGAACTGGATATTGATTATGATATAAAAGATAAATTGAGGTATTTAATCTCCGATATCATTTTGTCTGGTTGGAAATAGCTATAAAAATAAATCTACAAATTTGTAAGAAGTAGGCTTGATTTCTTTTATAGTGCCAATTGACTAAATGTTGCGATTACAAGGAGGAATGAAAAATATATTGTAATCGCTAACTATAAGGTTTTTGACATAGTTGATAGGGAGCCAGAAGGATTAGCAAATTTCGAGAAACTTAAACCTAGTTTAGGAATATTCAAGATAAACTTTGATTTATCAACCATAGTTGAAGCAAGAGTTGTGGATAGTGACTGGTAATGATGTTAGCTCAAAGTTCAGATTGTAGGACAATTTACTTGCTTTTTCTAGTCTGAAGGAAGTGAATAGAAGGACGTTGTGGGAGGGCAATCAATACACTCCGGATAGATTGTAAGAACTTGAACTGAAACAAAGAAATGGTGTGCGATACATTGAATTTGTTACTTGTACTATATGAAAAGGAAGTTAGATTTTCCTAGAGATATGTTCCGTTAAAATCTAACTGCAGTAATAGAAGCTCTGTGTTTGTCAATAATATGAATTTTCTTCACCAATTCTTCTAAAGATTTTAAAATATTGATTTACATTACATAAAGAAATATTTTTTTTTATTTTAAATTTAAAATGTAGATTTATCCGCATATAATGCCGATTATTATGAGGAATAATGCAATAACAGGCTTCAGCTAGTTTTAGCTTAACTAGGTAAAATGTACAGATGGTTAGCAGTAGAACTCAGCAAAAATGAAACTACAATACCGCGTTGGTGTACAAATGAAGTTCAACCATCAATGGCCAACCTTGTGACAATTGCTTCACTTTTAAAAGTTGACGTGAGAGAATTAATCAATTCAACGCAAATTAAACACACTTAATGCATTTTAACGAAGACTCCAGAGTAAAAATACCTGCCTTGTTACACCTAGTGCGGCTAGGCTATACCTATGTAGTTAGAAGCAAACATGATAGAGTTGAGGAAACTAATATTTTCCCGGATCTATTTATACCGAGCATCAGTAAAATTAATCCCGAAGTTGATGTGCATGAAATTGAGAGGCTACTGGGCGAGCTAACTTTAAAACTCGATTTTGATGATTTAGGTCGGGAGTTTTATAGAAGTTTAACCGCAACATCAGGCATCAAGCTAATTGACTTTGAAAACTTTAATAATAACAGTTTCCACGTTACCACAGAATTGACGTGTAAAAATGGAGAAGATGAATTTAGGCCAGACATTACGGTTTTAATTAATGGAATGCCGTTGGTTTTTATTGAGGTTAAAAAGCCAAATAATAAAGATGGAGTATTGGCAGAACGAAAACGCATTAACGACCGATATAAAAATAAAAAGTTTAAGCGATTTGCCAACATCACTCAAATGATGTTATTCTCGAATAACATGCCTTACGAAGACGGTGTGATTGAGCCTCTGCAAGGGGCATATTATGCTACATCTGCTTATGCTGATTTACAATTCAACTATTTTAGGGAAGAAGAAAATTTAAACTTAACTCATTTACTTTCTCCCGAAAATGATCAAGTTGAGAATCTTGTTTTAAAAGACAACAATATCATCGCAATCAAATATTCGCCAGAGTTTATTACCAATAAGCACTACAACAGTCCTACAAACACATTATTGACATCATTACTGGGTAAACATCGCTTAGCATTTATTTTGAAATATTCTATAGCTTATGTTGAGGAAGAGGTTAATGGCAAAATAGTTACGCAGAAACACATTATGCGTTATCCGCAAATGTTCGCGACGAAAGCAATTGAGCAGAAGCTAAATGAAGGTATTACAAAAGGCATCATTTGGCATACCCAAGGCAGTGGTAAAACAGCTTTGGCGTATTACAATGTTAAGTTTCTAACAGATTATTATCAAAAGAGAAACATCATCCCTAAGTTTTATTTTATTGTAGATAGGATCGATTTGGCAAACCAAGCCAGTACAGAATTTGGGAACCGTGGTTTGGTAGTAAATCGCGTAAATTCTAGAGCTGAATTTCTCGTAGATATTAAGAAAGTAAGCGTTGTACACAATAGTTCTGGTGATAGAGAGATTGCCGTTGTAAACATCCAAAAGTTTACCGAGGAAACGGTGGTTGTTAAAGACCTCGCTTACGATGTCAATATCCAACGTATCTACTTTATAGACGAGGCACACCGGGGTTATAATCCAAAAGGTTCAGCACTAGTAAATTTATTACGTTCTGATGAAAGCGCAATAAAAATTGCCTTAACTGGTACGCCTTTATTAAGAGAAGTGGCTAAAGATTTTGATAGTAAGGCTTTGTTTGGCGATTATATCCATAAATATTATTACAATATGAGTATTGCCGACGGCTATACTTTACGTTTGATAAGAGAGGGCATTGATACTAACTATAAGATGCAAATGAAGGAAGTATTAGAACAAATACAACTTTCACAGGGTGATATCGATAAGAGTGAAGTATTTGCACACGAGAAATTTGTGGAGCCGATGTTGGATTATATCGTAAAAGATTTAATACAATTTAGAAAAACCGAGGGCGACGACAGCCTAGGTGCAATGGTGGTTTGTGATAGCAGTAAACAAGCTAAAGGTTTGTTTGCTTATTTCGAACGATTGTATGGCTTACAAGAAGTGCAATCATTAGGAATGGTAGCTAAACCAAGCGCAGCTTGTGCTAAAAATAAAAAAGATTTAAAAGGCGCTTTAATTCTGCACGATGTAAATTCTAAGGACGATAGAAAAGAGCAGGTAAAGCAGTTTAAAGTTGGCGAAGTAGATATCCTATTCGTTTACAATATGTTGCTCACCGGATTTGATGCCAAAAGGTTAAAGAAATTGTATTTAGCCAGGGTTGTTAGAGACCATAATTTGTTACAGACTTTAACCCGGGTAAACAGGCCTTACAAAAAATACAAATACGGTTATGTGGTTGACTTTGCTGACATCAGCTCAGCTTTTAGGGAAACCAACGACAATTACTTTAAGGAGTTGCAAGATGAGTTGGGGAACGAAATGACTAACTACACCAATCTTTTTAAATCGCAAGAAGAGATTGATGCAGAAATTCTGGAGATAAAAGAAAAGCTTTTCCATTTTGATGCGGTAAATGCAGAAGTGTTTAGCCAACAGGTTAGCGACATTAGAGACAAAAAAGATTTATTGCAGTTGATTAAGGTATTAGCTAATGCAAAAGAACTGAAGAACATTATTCGCCTGAAAGGTTTGGATGAACAGTTAGATAAACTAGATTTCTCCAAGCTAAACCAGTTACTCAACGTAGCGCAAGCACAATTAGATAAGCTCAACCTGATTGATGATATTAATAACGAAGCCGATACCACTAACTTACTCAATTCGGCTTTAGAAGACGTTATCTTCTTGTTTACCAAAGTAAGTGAAGAAGAACTTATTCTGGCCGACCAACTACGAGGACAATTGAAACGCACTAGAGAAGCATTATTATTCAATTTTGATCAGAAAGATCCTGTATTTATCTCGCTACGCGAAGAACTGGAACGAATATTTAAGAAAAAGAATTTGGGAGAGGTAGACCAAGAAGACATGCGTGATAATATTTTGCTTCTAAAATCTATCTATGATAGGGTGACAGAGTTGAACCGCAAAAACAATTTGCTGAAAGCCAAGTATGAGCATGATGAAAAATATGCTCGTTTGCATAAACGTTTGGTTGAAAATTCTGGCATCAATGCTAGAGAAATTCAGTTGCACCAAGCATTGATGAATGTAAAGCAACAGACCGACGACCAATTGCTGAATAACCGTAACATTATGGATAACGAAGCTTTTTTTAATCGTTACCTCCTCAACTTGGTAGCCACCGAGTTTGTAAAAAAACAAAACATCAAATTAGATTACAATACTACCAAATCAATCAACACAATGATTGCGGGGGAATACCTGCAACAATATAATAATTACATTTAATGACCGATTTAACATTCATCACAAAAACCAAACAGCTGATAGATAGCCTAAAAAGCGTTTGTGCCAATTATGGATTAGGCAACGATGGCAACGAGTTTAAAATTATTACGCAGGTTTTCCTGTATAAGTTCATGAACGATAAGTTTGCGTACGAAGCTAAAAAGGTAGAAAACTCTAAACTTGGCAATGAGCCAAACTTTCAGGAAGCATTAGAAGCCTTAGATGAAGAGCAGTATAATTTTCTTTTGGCTTTTATTGATGCAAATACTCCACAACTTTATCCGCATCAAACAATCACCTATTTGCATAATAAGCAAAACAGTGACGACTTTGCTAAGTTGTTTGATGATACGCTACGTGAAATCAGCATAAATAATGCTGAAATTTATTCGGTGAAATCGGCTAGTGGTGCTAAAGATAAGATGTTTGATGAACTGAGCAATTTCATTAGCGATGCTTCGCAACGTGATGCTTTTTGCAAAGCATTGATCAGCAAATTGTTTGAATTTAGCTTTGAAGGAATGTTCAATGAAAAATACGATTTCTTTGCGACAATTTTCGAATACCTGATTAAAGATTACAATACGGATAGTGGCGGTAAATATGCGGAGTATTATACTCCACATGCCGTAGCACGTATTATGGCAAGCATAATGGTTAATGATAAACCTAAGGGTGTTAAGGTATACGACCCAAGTGCGGGTTCAGGAACTTTATTGATGAATATTGCACACGCCATTGGCGAAGATAATTGCAGTATTTACAGTGAGGATATCTCGCAGAAATCCAGCAATATGTTGCGTTTAAATTTAGTGCTGAACAATTTAAGCCATAGCATACCGCATATTATTAAAGGCAATACCATTTTAGAGCCCTATTACCGCGAAGAAAAATTTGATTATATCGTATCTAATCCGCCCTTTAAATTAGATTTCTCTGATTTTAGTGTTGCGTTAGATAAAGACATCAACAAAACCCGTTTTTTTGCAGGCATTCCCAATATCCCGAAAGCCAAAAAAGAAAGCATGGCCATTTACCTGCTGTTTATCCAGCACATTATGTATAGTTTAAGTGCAAAAGGTAAAGGCGCTATTGTAGTGCCCACGGGTTTTATTACCGCCCAAAGCGGAATTGAGCGTAAAATACGCGAAGCCATGATTGAGCGTAAACTGTTGCGTGGCGTGGTAAGTATGCCGAGTAATATTTTCGCCAGTACAGGTACCAATGTAAGCGTTTTGTTTTTAGATAACCGAGCCGATGCCGAACATATTGTTTTGGTAGATGCCAGTAAATTGGGGGATACCATTAAGGAAGGTAAAAACCAACGTACGGTATTAACAGCAACTGAAGAGCAACGCATTATTGATGCGATGAACCAAAAGTTGGCAATTGACGATTTTAGCGCGGTGGTTTCTGCTGATGAAGTTAAAGCCAAAAACTATTCTTTCTCTGCTGGGCAGTATTTTGAAGTGAAGATTGATTACGTGGATATTACAGCTGAGGAGTTTGAAGAAAAGATGTTGGGTTTTGAGAATAGGTTGAGTGGTCTTTTTGCAGAGGGAAATGTTTTGAATAGTCAAATTCAGAAACAATTGAAGGGGTTGGGATATGAAAACAATTAAACTAAGAGACCTTTGCTTTCCAGAACAGATCGGGAAATATGGTATTCCCGCTTCAGCAGAAGAGTTTTCTCTTGACAAGGTTCGATATCTCAGAATCAGCGATATAGATGATAAGGGTAACCTATTAAATAATGATAAAAAATCCGTGTCATCCGATGATTTAGATAAATATATTTTAGAGGAAGGGGACATCGTTTTTGCAAGAACCGGGAATTCAACAGGCAGGACATATTTTCATGAAAATAAGAATGGTAAACTTGCTTTTGCCGGGTTCTTGATAAAATACGGAATTGATCCGAGCAAGATTAATCCAAAATTTCTTAAATATTATACGGTTACGAACGAATATAAGCAATGGGTTAATAACCTATCTGTAGGAAGTACACGAGGTAATATGAATGCCCAAACATTTAGCGATTGCCAAATACCTTTAATAAAAAGAACCCAACAAAATTTATTAGTTGATGTTCTTTCTGCATTAGATGATAAAATAGAGCTTAACAATAAAATAAATGCAGAGTTAGAGGCGCTGGCCAAAACGCTTTATGATTATTGGTTTGTGCAGTTTGATTTTCCCAATGCAGATGGCCAACCTTATAAATCATCTGATGGCGAAATGGTTTACAACGAGCAACTCAAACGGGAAATACCTGAAGGTTGGGAGGTATGCACGGTTTCTGAATTAGCAAAAACTGGCTCTGGAGGTACTCCATTGTCAACCAAACTAGAATATTATAATGATGGTAAAATTGCTTGGATTAATAGTGGTGAGACTAATAACCCGTTTATAATCAACACCAAAAACTATATAACAGAATTGGGATTGAAAAATTCTAGTGCAAAAATTTTTCCAAAGAACACGTTGCTAATGGCTATGTACGGTGCAACCGCTGGAAAAGTAAGCTTTTTAAAATTTGAAGCAACTACCAATCAGGCTATATGTGCAATTATTCCTAACAACAAGGAACATACATATCTCTTAAAGTATACTTTAGAAAGTATGTATCAATATTTGATAAACCTTAGTTCAGGTTCCGCAAGAGATAATCTATCTCAAGACAAGATTAAAAAATTACAAATCATAAATCCAAACCAAATTGTTTTGACAAAATTTCATCAGTTTGTTGACGGACTTTATAACAAATACTATATAAACTCGCAACAAAACCAAGAACTTGCCTCCTTGCGAGATTGGTTATTGCCAATGTTAATGAATGGGCAGGTAACGGTAAAAGATGCCTTTGAAGGGTAGAAGGGGTGGTAAAGGAGGGAGAAGGGAATACAATAGAATATTAAAATAAAAGCTTTACTAATTAATATAAACTAAACACAAATAATGGCTAGCTCCTCTCAACAATTAGACGATATAGTAAAAGATATCAAGGACAACACTTCTATTTTTACAATCCCCACTGTTTACAGTTCTATATATTTTCCCGAATTAGTAGAAAAAAGGCTCGAAGACTATTATAAGTTTTTAGCAGATTACAACATTGGTAAAAGACTTAACTCAATTTTTAGAAATGTAGAACAACAAGATGGCAGTAAGGACTTGTCTCTATTAACTAGGGTGCGAAGTTTTATTAAGGCAATAAACAATTCTGTTAGCAATTATTATGATGGATTTACCTACAAGTCATACGATGGATTTAGCACTTCTTTAAACAATATAATAGAGTTTCACAGCAATGTTGCCTTGAGTTATGTCGAACCTAATGAAACTTTCTATAAAATTAGAGTTGATAAAAGCTTAAGTCTTAAAAGCAGAGAGGATAACTTCCATATACCTTTTAACTTTAGGCATTTTTGTGCAACTCAAAGGTATAGTATACCAGGTATTCCATCGATATATTTAGGGTCAACTTCATATTTATCTTATGAAGAACTCGGGCGACCCAATATTGCAACTAGCTACATTTCTAGATTTGAAACAAAAAAACTTATTAGAATAATTGAAATTCAAACAATTTATAACTTCATTGACAGTTATGATGGCGGTGAAGTCATCGATAGATTTAAAAATGTTTTAAGATATTTAATACTGTTTCCTCTTTATTTTACTACAACAATAAGAGTTGTTGAAACTGCCTCAAGTTTTAAAACGGAGTATATCATTCCCCAATTGTTAATGCAATTCATTGGAGCTTCAAATAAAGACGATGATGCCATACGCGGAGTTAAGTTTCCGTCATCAAAACTTAATTATATCACCCCCGATGACCATCGCCATTTTAGCTATGTATTTCCAATTGTTACAAGTAACAAATCTGGATTTTGCGGTTATTTGAGTAGTGTATTCCATCTGTCTAAGCCAAAGTTAATATCAGATGTATTAGGTAAAATTGACGTCAGTATACCTATGGTAAGATATGAACATAGTGACTTTGATTCCTTAGATAAAACTCTTCTAAGAGAGAAAGTTGATAATGTCTTGACGATTTAATTAAGGGAGGGGAATAAATGAGAAGCTACTGGAAGTTAGGATGTAGATGGGGTAGTAAAAATGAAGGTAAGCCCTTATTTTTTGATCTTCTACTTCGAGAAAAAATTGTAATAAGTTGGGTAGACAAAGATTTTGGAAACGGAAATTATGTACTTCTAACAGACGGTTTTATTCCATTAGGAATTGCAATAACTAAGAGTGATAGAAAGACTATAATCGAAAAGGAAGCATTAAAGGATGAATTTTTATTAAAACAAATAGATTTCTCCAGGGACTTGTATTATTATGAAGCGGATATATATCAACTGTTAGATGCAGACTTTACTTTCGATTATCAAAAAGGAATATCAAGGATTTGGAGTAACAAAATTCACTCAGATATAAACAGAAACTTAAATGATCTACTCAATTCAGGAAAAATGAATAACATTATTGGGTTATTAAAATATAAAAAACAAATTATTTTACAAGGTCCTCCAGGTACAGGTAAAACAAGGTTAGCGAAAGAAATAGCAAGGGAATTGTTAATTGAAGATTTAAAGAATTCTTTTTCTGAAGTTGACTTATTAGCAATTGTTAAGGAAAAGACAATAATATATACATTTACCAATTATAATTCTTTTGAGATTGTTAAAGTAGATAGCAATAGTTTCATAATTTATCCAAAAGGCGCAAAACTTGAGTATAAAGTTTTCTTTAGTGATGTTATAGATTGCATAAAAGATTTTGATGCAAACGACTTGGTCAAAAAATATGATAAAAAAGGAGTGGGTACTTATTTAGTAGGTATTGCTAAATATGTGGTTGATAGTCTAGAAACAGTACGGCAACAAATTATTCAATTTCATTCTTCATATACTTACGAAGACTTTGTAAGGGGTATTATGGTTAAACCAAATCCAGATGGCGATGGTGTACTTTACGAAGCTGAAAATAAAATATTGGGTGCTTTTGCTAATCAGGCTTTTCAGAATTACAAATTAAGTAGAAAGCAGGTTTCTGTATCAGTTTCTGATATTGAATTATTCGATTTATTCATTAATGATATTAAAGAAAAAATTGCAGATAGCGATGAGCAAAGGTTCTCATTAACAGATGCTGTATACCTTTTTGAACCTGATGAAAAGCGTTTCAAATATAAAGGCGATAATTGGATTGCCCACAGCAAGGGTTTGAATATGAAGTTCTCTGAGTTGCAGAAAATAATAGCCTCCAATGTTACCGAAAGAGCTCAAGTTAATCAACTGGACGGAGTGGAAGAGTTAACCAAGCAACACGCCACTTATTTTATTAAAGTAGTTGAAATGTTTTACCAGTTTAAAAGCAACCATTCTTCAAACCAAACCAACAAAGAAATAAAAACAGCGCTTAAAAACTATGTACTGATTGTTGACGAAATCAATAGAGCTAATCTTTCTTCGGTTTTAGGAGAGTTGATATATGCGTTAGAATATCGTGGTGAAAGCGTTGATAGTATGTACGCCATAGATGGCAATAATAAACTGATATTACCGCCAAATTTATTCATCGTTGGAACTATGAATACAGCCGATAGAAGCGTTGGTCATATAGATTATGCTATTAGAAGACGTTTTGCTTTTGTTGATGTTTTACCTGAAATTTTAGAAATAAATGATTTCGATAAAGATTTGTTTACAACTGTAGCAAAGCTTTTTGTTAAGGAGTGGGATAATCAATGGGAGTCATCATCATACTTATCTCCAGAATTTGCGCCAAAGGATGTAATGCTTGGTCATTCGTATTTTATAAAACAATACGAAAAAGATGATAGTGGGAATAACATTAATGACAAGCCATATGATTTTAAAATGAGAGTGAAGTATGAGATTGTCCCAATCCTTAGGGAATATGTTAAAGATGGCATTCTAAATGAAAAGGCTTGTGATGAAATTGATAGGATAGAAAACGCATATCCAATTTAATAAAATTAAGATGGGAATTGTTTTATCAGAACATTGCGAGTGTGCTATTGTATTCGACGTCTCTCAAAATCAAGGTTACTCATTAATAAAGCCTCGTAAGTTTCCCTCAAAAAATAAGCAAAATGATTGTTATTCAGCAAGAATTGAAGCCAACAATCTTTATTTAAAAGCTGATTATTATATCGGCGTAGATTGGTTAATAAAAGGAGAACGCTTTATACAAGTCAAGCCAAAGTTAAATAAGGCGGTGCTTGAAAGATTTGATGCGGAGTTGAAAAAAGAGGAAAAACCTCCTTTAAATTCTGAAAATGAAGCAGAACTAAATTCTTCCGTTGAAAAGGATAATTCAAAACAGTTAAATTATCTTAAACTTTTGATGGATGCTTTTCAGCATCCTGTTATAGTAAATGAAACGAATAATTTAGTTTTAATAGATTGGGAAGCTGACCACATAACTATAGACCAGGAAGACGATGCTTTAACGCCTTTTCTAGTCGTTCAGTTTTTAAACTTACTGAAACACATTGTTAGAAAAGGTTTAAAGAAATCCTATTACAAAGTCCAAGAAAACTTAAACAATCGGATAAAAGGAAAAATCCTAGTTGGTGCAAATATTAAACAAAACGTTTTAAAAAACAGGCTAACCAAAATCTTTTGCGAGTATCAAGAGTTCGGAATAAATCATCAAGAAAATCGATTTTTAAAAAAAGCACTTTATTACTGTAGTAACTACGCTCACCAAAATGCTGGATTATTTGCGGGCAACCAGAAAAATTTAGAGCAACTCATCAACTATTGCAAACCTGCTTTTGAATTGGTAAGCGATGAAACTGAAATTGGCGCTTTAAAAAACATCAAACACAATCCCTTTTTTAAAGAATATAAAGAAGCCATTAAAATAGGGCAATACATTCTGAAACGTTTTGCTTATAACATCAGCAATACCGCAAAAAGCCAAAAGATTAAAACGCCACCTTTTTGGATAGACATGCCAAAATTATTTGAGGTATATGTTTATTATCATTTATTGAGTGCGTTTGACAAAGAGGAGATAGAATTTCAATTTTCTACTTACGGTAATGCGTTAGATTTCTTAATCACTAAAGAAGGAAGCGAAATGGTGGTGGATGCTAAATATAAAATGCATTACCGCTCAAGTCATATTCATCAGGATATTAGGCAAGTTGCTGGTTATGCCAGGTTGAATAAGGTTTATGAAGCCTTGAAAAAAACTAAAACCTCAAAAGACATAATAAATTGTTTAATCATCTATCCAACTGATAAGGAATTGACCGATGATTATAAGTTCGAATGTGTATTAGATAGCGTTTCTGAAATAAAAGCTTATAATAAAGTTTATAAATTGGGTATACCCATGCCCTATATTACAATAGATGTTTAGGATTATGCCATTATAGAACCCCATCTTCGCACCCAACGGGATATTCTGGCGTATGTTGATCCCCCCAGTAATGGTTTTCAATTTCGGTTTACATTAGAAGTATTTTAGGCTTTTACTGACATTCCGGCGGATACTGACCGGAATATCCAAAACTAACTCATGGAGCGATTGGACAGATGGATATGTATGTCAGAATGTCCAATCTTGTTTTATAGTATCCTAATTATCATTAAATTACTTATTTTAACTCTGTATCTGGATATTCTGGACGATGCTGACCCCACTAAAATGCGCTCAAAGAATATTTTGATTTAGCTCGCCATATTGGTGACCTATGACATTCCGGCGGATACTGACCCTCTTATTATTAAGCAACTGGTCGTACCGGAGCATGTTGACCCCTCTGAATTGAGCGGAATGCGTGATGTACCGGAGCATGCTGACCCCCTCGCTTAATCTGATTTTGGTTTATTTAGGTGAATATTCTTTCACCTAAACCGAGTGCTGATGGCTGGAAAAGCAAAAGCAATGAGTCAGATCAAACAATTATTACGCCTGCATAAGCAAGGAGATTCCATCAAAAGTATTGCCCGCACTTTAGGCATCAGCAAGAATACGGTAAAGTCGTATTTGATCAAGCTAGCAACCGGCAAGCTTGCTGTCGGGGAGCTATTAGTCCTCGAAGACCCTGTACTGGAAAGTAAGTTCCATGCGGGCAACCCAGCCTATAAAGACCCCAGGTTTGAGCATCTCAGGGATAATCTGGAAAGCTACAGGACGCAACTGGGGAAAGTTGGCGTAACCAGAAAACTGCTCTGGGAAGAATATATTATCGATTATCAGCAAGGCTACAGTTATTCCCAGTTCTGCTTTCATCTGCACCAGCAACTGCTGGCGCGCCGGCCAGGAATGAAACTGGAACATGTGGCTGCAGACAAGCTGTTCGTGGACTTTGCAGGAAAGCCCCTTTATTATATTGACCATTCCACAGGTGAGCTGGTTGCCTGTCAGGTATTTGTGGCCTGCCTTCCTTTTTCTGATTACAGTTTCGCCATGGCCGTGCCTAGCCAGCGGATCGCTGATTTCCTGTATGCGCTGGGCTGCTGCATGCAACAGATCGATGGCACCCCAAAGGTACTGGTACCGGACAATCTCAAATCTGCTATCATCAAAGCCGACCGCTACGAGCCCGAGGTAAACCGTTCACCGGAAGACTTTGCCAATCATTATAACATTACTGTCATCCCCACAAGACCCAGAAAACCACGGGATAAGGCCTTGGTAGAGAACCAGGTCAAGCTCATCTATAACCGTGTCTATGCAACACTGCGGAACCGCCAGTTCTTTGATCTTGAATCCTTGAACCAGGCTATCAGGGAGAAAATAAGGATACATAACCAGACCCGTATGCAGCAAAAGCCTTGGTGCCGCGAAGAACGTTTCCTCGCTGCCGAGAAGCATCTGCTTGGCCCATTGCCTGAAACTGTTTTCGAAGTCAAGTATTACAGTGAGCCTAAAATGGCCAATAATAACCACATCTATATCGGCAGGGACAAGCATTATTACAGCGTTCCATTTGCTCATGTTGGTACACAGGTAAAAGTAGTCTACACCCGTTCCATGGTCTATATCTACGCCCGGGGCAAACAGGTTGCTGTTCACATCAGGAGCTATCAGCCTGCCGGATACACGACCGTAAAAGAACACCTGAACTCCCACCACCGGCATTATATGGACAGGAGCCCGGCATATTATATGGAAAAAGCAAAGGAAAAATCAGCGGAGCTTCACCTGCTTATACAGCTCATTTTTGACCAGCCCAGACATCCCGAACAATTGTACAGAACCTGTGATGGCTTGTTGCGCCTACAGAAAAAGGCACCCGCCGCGGCTTTTGCCAAAGCCTGTGAACTGGCTATTGAATATCGCACTTTTTCCTATCGTTTTGTGGAGCGGATACTAAAGAACAACATGGAAGACCACCAGGATCTTCCCGCAAAAGAACAGCCTCTGCCTGTACATGGCAATATCCGGGGCAAAGAATATTATACACAGACCACTATCCAATTCTAAAAAATGAATATTGAAACACAACTCAGACAATTACGCCTGCACGGCATGGGCCGTAGCTGGCAGGCATTAATGGAAACCAGGAAACACCATGAGCTTTCTTTTACCGAAGGCATGGAAATACTCCTGCAGGCCGAAGAAGATGACCGGGGCGACAAGCGCTTTGAGCGCCTCCAGAAAAGTGCGCACTTCCGCTACCAAGCTTCGATCCAGGAACTCCACATGGAGACCTCCAGAGGGCTGGATAAATCCCTGGTTGCAAATCTGGCAACCGGGGATTACATAACTAAAGGCGAAGCGGTGCTCGTGTGCGGTTCCACCGGCACAGGGAAATCTTTCCTCGCTTCTGCTCTAGGTCACCACGCTTGTTCTCAGGGATATAAAGTAGCTTACTATAATCTTCAGAAACTGTTACTGAAAACCAAGATGAGCAGGATCGACGGAACCATCTACAAGTTTTTTGAGAAGCTATCCAGGACGGATCTGCTGATACTCGATGACTTCGGGCTAACACACCTGGAGCAGCAACAGCGAATGGACTTTATGGAAATCATTGAGGACCGCCATTCCAACAAGGCTACTATTATCGCCAGTCAACTGCCTGTTGCTAATTGGTATGACGTGATTGGGGAAAACACCATTGCCGATGCACTGCTAGATCGTATGGTGCATACCTCATACAGAATTGAACTAAAAGGTGAAAGTCTAAGAAAAAAGAAGTAAAATTGTCAGGTCATCAGATTCGATGAACTAAAATCCAACTGGGGGGTCAGTATCCAGTACGGGGGTCAACATGACCAGAATATCCACTGTATCTTAGAATCGACAATTCACTTTACAATCTCCAAAAAGGAATTTAAACCTTTCTACTCGAATATTATTCATCAAGACCCAATTTGATCTCTTGAAGGGCTCTAATTAAGCGAATTTTGTAATGCTTATTTACCCAGCCTCCATATATATGTTTTACCATTGTCATTTCAATAATCCATGCCACAAGCCAAATCATTATTGCCATTGCCAAAAGCAATTTTAAGATCTCAAATGCTTGATTAAAATGAAGGTTTGATTGGGTGTTTAGTGACGTAGAATCGGGCTTAAGTGCTTCTCCAACAAAGGCCCCCAAAAGTATCAAGGAGAATGAATTGAAAATTTTTGTAAATCTAAATTGGTAAATAGGGAGTTCCGATTCATATTTCAAAGTATTTATGATTTGCTCAATTTTGTTCTGGTACAGGAGGTTGTTTCTCTTGAGGAAGAGTCGGATAATCTGGGTTTTGATACTTACGTCTCTTATTCTTTTTGGTACGGAAGAGGATTCAATGCCATAGTAAATTTTGTAGATTCTTTCTTGAATAGGTTGTTGATATTCATACCATTTTTTTATTGTCCAAAAAAATAAACCGAGGCATAGTAAACATATTGGAATGTAAAAAGATAATTGAATGCTTGATAGGTTGTTTGGAATTTGTATTCCACTTTCTTTGGTGTAAAATTTAGCTAAACATGTTAATCCTAATAGGAGAGAAAGTATAGTGCAAAGAATTAATTTCGATCTTTGGTGCTTTTTGAAGCGCCTAAAATACATATCATACCAATTTAGAGTTCTTTCAAGATGTAATAGTTTTTCAATTTTCATATTCAAATTTAGTCAAGGATTTGATTAAAAATTTTAAAAGTATTAAGCTTTTGATGCCCTCCTAAAGTGACTAAGTTTGAAGGAACTAAATATACCAGTAACTTCTTTCGGCTCTGGCCTTCTTAAACTTTCAAAGTTAATCATGAGCTGGATTACTCCTTCACATCTGATACGACTTACTTCTGCAAAACGTTATGAAGAATTAATTCCTGAAATGATTCACAAGTTCCTAATTGCCTCTTGTAAAGATTTTACCAAAAAATTGGATCTTCCGATAGGAGTTAGCATTTACAACCCAAGTTGGGCAGGTTATTGCACAGTTTTCAGCTCTGAGTTGATGGTCAACGAGTTGGTCGTTTTATGGATTCGGAAGTACGAAAAAGTTATCTAAAGAAATTCGAGGATGATTATAAGCGGGGCCACGCAGACAAAACAGTAAATTAACAAACACTCGTCTTTATTTAATGACATGATTTAGCTAATTGCTGACCAGTAAGATATTTGGTAAAGCATGAAGATCTAATATATTCAATACGGATTCCCGTATTTAATAAGTCTCCATTTAATTATTTTGAAAAATAGTCTTTATATGGAAAATCAGATACAATGTCCAAAGTGTCATAGCACACAAATCACTGCTCAATCAAAAGGCTTTAGTGCAGGTAAAGCAGCTGCAGGTGCTGTTCTCACAGGTGGTCTTGGCCTGTTAGCAGGAACAATTGGAAGTAAAAAAATCGTGATAACATGTCTAGCATGTGGTAAACAGTTTGCTCCAGGCGAAGGGGCAAAACAATCGAAGCCTAGGACACAACCTAAATTGCCAGCTACAGTTTGGGATAAGGAAACACAAAGCGAAATTCCTAACCCTGCACTTGCTTCTCAAAAAAAGCAGATGAGCATCGCAATAGGGTTTTTTATTTGCTTAGCATTATTCTTTTTTTTGCACTACACGTAACTTGGATCACGATTGTTTTCTTGCTGGTAGCTGGATTGGTTGCTTTGGCAAGGAGTGGAGTAGGATTATAAACCTATAAAGATCGATTCTATATCTATTCAATTTTGGAAACAAAAAGCTCCTTGGAAGATTTAAATCGATATAAACGCCTTGCGAACATGACTCATCATATTATTTATGCTCAAATCAATCAAGAAATTACCGACACATATCAACTAATTGCCCTCATAAAAATCAACGGAGAATAAGAAGCGTGAAAATAAACATGCAGGAGAAGCTACTTTAAAGTAAATCATGCTAAACAGATTGATTTAGATAATGTTATGAAATACACTAAATCTTTCTTTAAAAAAAATGTTAAATTGCATATATGGGCAAAACGGGAGGGTGGAGCATTCAAGTAAACGAGACTAGTTCAACTATTGATGTTGAAATACGGTTGAAACTTGCCATCTGTGATTCTACAAAAGAAAAGAAAATAAATCTGTATCAATTAGGGAATGCAGTTGAAAAGCAATTGAAAAGAAGCTATCAAATTACCTATTATAAAGATACTTACAATTATAGTACAATAAGAAGTGGACTAGACTACTTTGGAAGCAGAATTGCTGCTCAACCTGTTAAAAAAATTGTTCAGGTGAACCTTAAGGTGGTTTCTAGAATAATCAGTACGAAGAGTCAAATAGCAAACGATGAACATTTATTGGACTTAGTTGAAAATACAGGCCGATTTAAATTGATATATGGACGTGCTGATGATCTGGGTGGTAGCGTGGTATCATTGAATGCGCACTATGTGAATAATATTATTAAAGGTCTTGATAACAATACTGTGCCTCATGAATTTGGGCATACGTTAGGCTTACTTCATGTGGATAAGGAAGCCACTAAATCAAAGGATGCCAGGCAATATTGGCCAAATCAAAAAAGATGGAGTAAAGACAGCACAAATATTATGTTTGATGGGCGAAGCCGGTACATGCATGGGAAAACCAGTATAAGTGTTATTGGTTCACAAATTGATATTGCAATTGAGAATTACAAGAAGGATAAATTAAATAAATAATGAAGCTGAAATATCTAGTAACTGCTATAGTAATAATAATCTTTCTATCTCTTAATCTTATTTTTTCTGAAAATGATGCGCAGGTAGATGGCTTTACTATATATGGCTGGCCTTATAATTTCTACGTTCAAACAGAGGCTAGACTTACTAACTCTTCCTATGCTGATCAATTAGGATTCTTTCCCACAAAATTCGCTGCAGATTTATTTATTTTATGTATTTCAATTATGGCCGCTAATATTGTAGTCATACGAATCAGGCAGGGAAAGCAATAAATAATTGTTATCCTACTTTATGATTTTAGCTATGCTAAGATTTCTGCCTTTCATCTTTACTGTTATGGCGAGTAGACAATTGTGCAAACTGTCTACCTTACTTATGATTCAAGGTTTTGTGTTCTTCAGATAAGCTTCAAATGCGAGAAACAGCCGGTGCAATTCTCCTTTTACATCTTCTGTAGTCAGATGAAATTGCAGCGCGATTTGTTCAACAGTCAATTCATCATAAACATTCAGCCGGAAAATATCCTGCCTGTTTTCAGGCTGCGTTTCGAGCCATATTTCAATGCAATCAAACAATGCCGGATCTGCTTTGATCTGCGATGGCTGCAGTAAGAGATAGGCTAAAGCCATAATCGCCAACACCTTGTCAGGATGGTTCTCTGGCAGTTCATAATAAATTGTTAACTCGTGTTGCAGTTCCTTCACCAGATTCGGATATATTTCCGGATAAAGATGCCTGGTCCTGTTTTTCCAGAAGGCAACCATTACCTTCATGGTCATTCCTGCTGCGATTTCCCGATCTCTAAGCGCATGGAATAGGGCGTTGTATAGTTCTTTCCACTTTCTTTGATAAATTTCATTAAAAGCTTCCCGGTTCCCAAGGCTGAGGCTCATCATCAGCTCCGCCTCTGATGAGTTCTTAAAATATTCACTTGACTTCATAAGCGTATTTAAAATTGCTAAGCTGGAGCAACTTTATCAGGTTTTATATGTGGATTAAAATTAAATTCTTGTCAATATTCATTACCACGCCCATAGAATCTGGCTGTTAGTTTTCGCTATTTTTTCAATGCAAAACAAGAGGGGTTTCTTATTTTTATTACAAATCTAATAGATCAAATAAATTTTCCAAATGTATAAATCAGGCATTTTAAGCTAAATCATTTTAAGATTAACCAATCTGAATATTTTTTTTGAAATAAATTACTAACATGCAAATGTTTGATATTCAGTATACTAATTGGCCTAAAAAAAACCACTTCCTTATTTTATGGCAATGTCTCAATTGTACATGTACTCCACCTAAAAGTAGGTTAACTTTGATCACCAAAGAATCAAACATGCAATTGCCACCGTCAAAGCAACTTTCGAATCTGGTTAAACATTATCTGTATGTGGAAAGCCAAACTACAAATATCAAGACCTTCCGTCTTTTTACTGATGGAAATACAGGGATGGTATTTTCATTCAGGAACAGGCTGATGGCTAAGATCAATACAGTGAACGTTACAGATGAGTTGCCGGATGCTTTTATTTATGGTCAGATCAATACGTTTAAGAACCTTTTCAGTGTCGACAAGACCTCATTGTTAATTGTTGTCTTCCATCCTCACGGACTTAACCAGTTACTGGGGATTCCAGCGCATGAACTCATGGATGAAATTATAGATTTACAATCCTTTTCTGGTGCTGAAGGGGCCATGGTGATGGATAAGTTATTAGATTGTACGAGTATTCCTGAACGCATTCAATTGATAGAAACGTTTTTAATCAGGATATCAAAGAATCACATCGCCAGGTCTCAACAAATTGCGCTGTCGTCAATTCATCGTATTGTTACCTCTGGAGGATTAATGACCGTTAATCAATTAGCACACTATACAGGTTACACCAGTAAAAGTATAGAGCGCAAGTTCCTGGAAATTGTTGGTCTGCCACCTAAAAGATTTGCGAATATCATCAGGCAGAACATTTATTTAAAAGGACTGCGTGATGGTCCAAAAGACAAACTGACCGATCTGGCTTTTAGAGTAGGCTACTATGATCATTCTCATGCTTTTAAGGAGTTTAAAAAAAATACAGGAGTTACGCCGGTCCAGTATGTAGAAAGCCTCAGAGCGCTGGCCCTAAACTTACTGGAGTTTCCTACAGATGCTCCTGGTCTGCAAGCCAATAAAGAATAAAAATTATTAAAGCTATAATCCATTAATGATGAACAACCTCAATATCGCAACCGCCCAATTTGAAAACAGGAGCGGGGATAAAAAATATAACCTCTCCGTGATTAAAAAAATGTCTGCAGATGCTGCAGCGGGGGGAGCTGATGTAATTGCATTTCATGAATGTTCAATTACCGGATATACCTTTGCGCGCAAATTGTCTAAAGAACAGATGCTGGATCTTGCTGAATGTATTCCTTCGGGAGAAAGCGTCAACGAGTTAATTGAATATGCCAGAGAATACAATATTGTTATTCTTGCCGGTTTATTTGAAAAGGATGAAGATGATCACCTGTATAAAGCATATGTCTGTGTAGATAAAAATGGATTGATTGCAAAACACCGGAAACTGCATCCCTTCATCAATCCACATCTGCTACCCGGAAACGCTTATACGGTATTTGATCTGTATGGCTGGAAGTGTGGTATCTTAATCTGTTATGATAACAATGTCATTGAAAATGTAAGAGCAACTACATTGTTAGGTGCGCAGGTATTATTTATGCCGCATGTAACGATGTGCACACCTTCACCAAGGCCGGGAGCAGGTTTTGTAGATCCTGCATTATGGTACAACAGAAAGAATGATCCTCAATCGCTAAGAGATGAATTTGATAGTTTGAAAGGGCGTAGATGGCTGATGAAATGGTTACCGGCCAGAGCATATGACAATGGCATCTATTGTGTGTTCTCAAATCCGATTGGGATGGATGATGATCAGTTGAAGAATGGCTGCTCTATGATCATTGATCCTTTTGGTGATGTCATCGCAGAATGCAGGGCGCTGGATAATCAAATGGTAATCGGAACAATGAGCAGCGATAAACTTGAAAATGCGGGTGGATCCAGGTATATCAATGCGAGGAGGCCTGAACTGTATGCAGCTATA
>Ga0247814_10000479_pt1 | contig 31488 bp, 29 predicted proteins | sample UWRJL179409R1_FD_179947 | JGI IMG/M metagenome (GOLD analysis project Ga0247814, IMG submission 179947) | Plant litter microbial communities from Arlington Agricultural Research Station in Wisconsin, United States - UWRJ-L179-409R-1 | ecosystem: Environmental > Terrestrial > Plant litter >... | reverse complement strand
GCTTTAAAACCTGCAAAAAGAATCGTATTTTGTACTCCGTGTTTCAGGTAAATCCACCTTTCTAATTAGCAAACATAAATTCATCGTAAAATGAAATTACTGGTTCTCATCTTCTTCAGCCTGTTCAGTGCCATTTCCTGCCTGGCTCAAAATTCTGCCAAGCTATTAAAAGATACAACAACGCTCAGGGTTTATTATGTTCTTTCCAAAAAGGAGAAGGGTGCAGATAGAGTTTCCCGTGTGGATACGATGCTTTTAGATATTGGAAAAAGCTTTTCTAGATTCTATGACCCCGCAAGATTGAAACGCGATTCTGCAATCAGCCAGCTCATTAATGCAACGGATCCGAGTACAATAAAAGAAGTAAACGTACTAAATGATGACGCCTCAAATGGCATGTCTGATATGGCCGGCACAGTTTCTTCGGATGCCCAGGAAGGTGAAAGCTATCAAATCATTAAAGGTAAAAAAGGAGAAGTTACCGTTTTTGACTATGGTCAACTTCTTGTAATCAAGCTTCAGTATGATGATAATTTCACTAAACCAGATTGGCAATTGCAAGAAGGAATGGATACTGTTGCAGGCTATGCGTGTCAGAAAGCATCATTAAAATTTAGAGGTCGCAGTTATACAGCATGGTTTACCACCGAAATCCCGATCAGCGAGGGCCCCTGGAAACTAACCGGACTACCAGGGTTGATCTTGAAGTTAGAAGACGCAGATCAGCTATTTTCTTTTCTAATGATTGGCTTGATTCAGCCCAAGCAGATCATGCCTTATCAGGTTGCCAAATCAGAATATTTAAAAGTTAACAGAGAAGATTACCTAAAACAAGTCCTAAAAAGAGGAGCTGGAATAAAGGTTAACTTGACCAATGGAATCATGACCATTGGAAATGTTCCTGCCAAATCGAAGGCAACCCTAATGGAGTTGGAATGATTGCCAAATTAACGCTCACCCTGCTTTTTATCCTTTTCACTTTTCATCAATTGTGTGCCCAAACTACATTTAGTGGTACAGTAAAAGACATTGATGAAAAGAAACCCATGTCAGGTATCAGTATTGTTGTAAAAGCAAAAGGGGCAACTGTTATCCTTAATTACGCCTTGTCCGACGATAAGGGCCACTACAAACTGACCTTCAAAACGCCTTCGGATAGCGTCATAGTTACCATCTCTGGGATGAGCATAAAAAAGCAAAATATTTCCTATCTGAATAAAGATCAAACCCTCGACTTCAATGTTGCTTTTGAACGAATCGTCCTTAAAGAGATGACGGTAAAACCTCCTAAGATCCGCAGATTGGATGATACCCTGAACTATGACGTAGATCATTTTACCAATAAAAGCGACCGCACCATAGGCGAGGTGCTGCGGCGAATGCCTGGAATTAAAGTGGCAGATAATGGATCTATATCTTACAATGGTAAACCAATAAACAGGTTCTACATTGACAATCAGGATATGTTGGAAGGGCGATATGGCGTGGCCACAAATAATATTGAAGCAAAGGATGTAGCTTCAGTGCAAGTGTTAGAGAATCACCAACCTATCAAAGCCTTGAAAGGTAAAGAATTCCGGGAGGAGGGAGCCATTAATCTTAAACTTAAAGAAAGTGCCAAAAATGTAATGGTCGCCAATGCTCAGGTTGGGTTGGGTGCAGCCCCTTTATTATGGAATAATGAAGCCTTCGGCATGTATTTCGGAAAGGGTAAACAATTTATGAGTACTTATAAAGGAAACAATACCGGTGATGATTCTGCAGCTGACCTACAAAATTTCTTTGGTGGTGACAACAATTTAAGCTTCCCAATTGGCTTGGGAATACAAGCCCCCTCTGGTCCTGGAGTGAGCCGCAAACGATACTTGCTTAATAATGATCATGCCATCTCCGTCAATAGCCTTCGAAGTTTTGGTAAAGATTATAAGTTAACGGCAAACCTCGGGTACGCTACTGATAGACAAAAAAAGAACAGCTATTCTAGAATCGAAAACTACCTTCCGGGGGATAGTACTTTGTTAATTGAGGAACGCCTCAATTCTCTAGAGCAGTATCATTACTTGGATGGAACCATAAAGCTGAATGCCAACACAGATGCCTATTTCTTTGACAATGCACTGAGGTTCAATGGAGATTTAGCACGTAATGATTACGGTAGCATTAGCAATAGCCAGTTTATAGAACAAAATCGATCAGCGCCCTATTTCAGGATCAGTAACAATTTAAGTGTGATCAGAAATTACAAAAAGACAATTGTACGGTTGAATTCTTACACTGGCTATGGAAGAGTAGACGAACAATTACTTGTTAGGCCAATGCTTTACCCCACGTTATTTCCAGAGGACAATAGCTCAAGGGGACTACGGCAGTCTCTATCACAAAGGAGTTTCGTTAGTTCAAGTAATGTTGGCTTCGGAATAAATCATGGTAAGTTCAGGCAAAACTATAGTGCTGGATTTAATGCTAATATGGTCCATCTTAATTCTGCATTACAAAGTTCTGGAACTACAAGTGGTTTAGGTGTTACAACCGATTCATTAAGTAACCTTATTAATTGGAGGAGATACGATGCCTCCTTGTCTCCCGAATATTCCTATATCGATAAGATCGCAAATATCACCTTAAGACTACCTGCAACATATATTGTTCAGCAAAACGACGACAGATTAACAGATATTCAGCGGAATGTTAGCCGTTTGTTTTTTACCCCGTCAATAGCAGTGCTTTATAAGCTTAATTTGCTTTGGCAGCTGAATGCTCGTGCGGGATACTCCAGAGGCCTTGATGGTCTGGCATATGGTTTTACCGGTTACATCATGGAGTCCTATCGTTCCCTGGTTAGAAACGAAGGGCAATTGCCGGAGTCGAGTTCCCTGTCTTATGCTGTTGATCTGAGATATAGCCATCCTATAAGTCAGGTATTTGGTTACCTATCTGGCGGATATTATAAAGCTAAAAGCAACCTCCTTTTTGGCACCGAGTTCCAGGGATTTCTGGCGATCAGGAGAACATTGGTTATTCCGAACTCCAGTAAGGGCTATAATTTATCATTTAATGCGGGAAAGGGTTTTGATGGAGTCCTAAAAAAGATAGAATTTACGGGCGGTTATAATAATTCGGAAAGTATTCAGCTCAATCAGTTGCTTATTACTCAGTTTCAAAACAAGAGTTATACCGCAAGTGCCGGTATAGATGTCAAACTCATGCAATGGGCAAATGTTGATTACGGAATAAACTATGGAAGAAGTGAAAGTATTGTTCAGTATGACACTCGGAATTTCGATCCGATTAGTTCCCTTTCGCAAGCCGCAGCACTGAACTTTTACCCGGCCAAAAATTTGATAGTCAACCTAAAATATGATTATAACTATAACAGCGCAGTAGCTGGTAACGGTAGAGTTATGAATTTCGCGGATGCAAGTATTCGGTGCAAACTTAAGACGCTGGAATTTACGCTGAACTACAACAATATTTTCAATACCAAACGATACATCGCTGCGGCATATAGCGGAATTGGATCTTATTATGCAAGTTATGAATTAAGGCCAACCCAGGTTCTAGCCAAGATTAGGTTTAAGATAAACTAGTTTAATCTTCGCACAGGAGATGACAAGCGACTGTATATCCATCCTAGGAAGTTGAAATACTGAAGTAGCTTTTCTTGAGATATTGTTGTTTTGGCATCATTAAGGCCTTTCTGTATTTTCTGTGCACAACGCTGATTGGAAGCCTTACTGTTTGTCTTAGGATCCACAAGCATCACCTCAAACAAAAGTTTTTCAAAAGGAATAATCTGACTTCTTCCGTTGAAGGCACGTTTATAGGCCCTAATTTCATAGGTAATAAATTCATAATCATCCAACTCTGCATATAAAACCAACTGGAACAGCCAACAAGCTCTGAATACCAATAAATCCGTTTGGCTTCGTCCAATATTAATCGCCTTCAAAATATTTTCTTTAGCTCGTTTTAGATTCTTAAGCATATAGAAAGCTATAGATAACTGAAAATGATAGGTGATATATTTCTCTGGACTTATAGCGATATCATTAAAGCGCCCTGCTTTTTTATATAAATCGTGGAGCTCGACTGCTTCTGTATATTTTTCTTCTCCAATGATTGCGTTCATTTGGAATATGGCCATAATTTGGTATGCCATATTCAGAAAGTGTTCAGGATAGGGTTTGGAAAGCAGTGTTTCAATTTTATCAATGAAATATTGCATGTCATCAAAATATTTGATCTGAAGCAGGCTATTAAGTATTCCGTCGAGCGTATCCAAGTAATCATATGGTGGAAAATCAAGAAGAGACTCATTCAGTTCCATTAAGCTATTGAGTTTCTTGAATAGCTCCAATGCAGCGTTATATTCGCTTTTGTGGATAAAGAAATAAGCTTGAAAAAGTAGGTGAAGTTTTCTGGATTCGAAGCGATGGCTTGAGCCTCGGGTTATAATTCCAAGCTCGCTTAACACAAGGTCATCCAGATTATCTTCTTCATTTAACGTAATCCCTTTATTTAATAATTTATGGCTCAATATTTCATATAGGGAATGGTGTTCATGGGTCTGCCTGAGCACCTGCAGCGTTTGTTTCCCTTTCATCTGAAAATCGATTAATTCCTGTTGGGTCATCTTATCGAATCCTATTCTCGCCAGTTGGGAGAGTTCAATACGAGAACACAAATACGAGAGCAAATGATCTTCCGAATTTTCTGCCTGCCGCTGGGTGCGTCTGATTTCTTTTAATGCACGGTCAGGCATAGAACGCTCTGTAAATAATTTAGCTTTCATTACGCTAAATAGTTGCCCAAACCAGGGATCCTGCTGAATCCTGCCCATCGTAAGCATTTCAGTAAGCACCTTAAAAAGGTATGCTGCTGTATTATCGAAGGATGTGGCAGGATATTTTAAACGAAAAGATTCTTCTGGTCGGGATTTACCGGAAATAGCAGATAGGTACATTTCAAAAAGCTCACCATATTTTCCATCTCCATTTTGCTGCTTATAATATATCCTGAAGCTTTTCTTTTCAATAGCGGATAAAGATGATATGATTTTTTCGAGATCAGTTCTAAGCATGATTCATAAATACTACGTTATTAGCAACAACTATAAAATTGATTATCAGTATATTAAATCTTAAAAGTTCAATTTTTATTTAAATGGACGTTCATAAATATAATATTATTTGGTAAAGAAATAGATTCACCCCATCCTATATTTAGTTTTTAAACCAAATATTGAGCTATGTCGGTAGAAATTATTGTTACTGGAAGTATGAACATGGATATGGTGGTAAAAACCCATCATATTCCACAGCCCGGAGAGACTGTTCTTGGAGGAACATTCTTTATGAATCCTGGGGGCAAGGGAGCAAATCAGGCAGTCGCCGTCGCGCGTCTGGGCGGACAGGTGGCTTTCATTGGAAAGATAGGCAACGATATATTTGGCAGACAATCCAGCCAGCTTTTTGAAGAAGAAGGTGTAGATATCAGAGGACTTGTTGCAGATACTGATCAGCCATCTGGCATCGCAATGATCACTGTTGATGAAACAGGAGAAAATAGTATTGTGGTTGCACCCGGCGCAAATGCAAGGCTTTACTCCAGTGATGTTGAGAATTCTTTTCAATTATATAAAGAAGCAAAGATCTCATTAGTTCAATTGGAAATACCATTTGAAGCAGTGCACACTGCTGCGAAATTAGCAAAGGAACAGGGCATGAAAGTAATATTAAATCCTGCCCCTGCTAACAAATCCATTTCCAGCCTATACGGTTTAGTAGATATTATTACACCCAATGTGACAGAGGCAGAAATGCTAACTGGTGTTAAAATCACTGATCCTGAAACTGCTCAACAAGCGGCCAGGGTATTCCAGTCTTATGGAATTGAAACGGTGATTATTACACTCGGAAGTGAAGGCGCATTGCTGTTGGACGGTGATGAATTTCATCATGTTCCAGCTCCAAAGGTTACTACTGTTGATACCACGGCCGCAGGGGATGTTTTCAATGGAGCCCTGGCTGTAGCCATTTCAGAAAATAAAACACTAGCTCAAGCTACTGCCTTCGCTTGCCAGGCTGCCTCTATTGCCGTAACCAGGCTGGGTGCTCAGGACGCTATTCCCTATAGGAACGAGACTTTAATGTCTCTTATTTAACCAACAGTATCACCTAAACTTAAAAATTATGTTTATTGTAGAAAATTATACCACTGCAGTGGCTTACTGCTTTGTTACGATGCTTTGTTGGGGTTCCTGGGCTAACACACAAAAATTCACACAGCAAAAATGGCGTTTTGAACTGTTCTATTGGGACTACGTGATAGGGATTTTTCTTTTTTCTCTTTTGGGAGCCTTTACCCTGGGCAGCATGGGAGATGATGGCCGTTCATTCCTAACGGATCTTGGGCAGGCAGATTTCAGAAATATATTAAGTGCTTTGATTGGCGGATTGGTGTTCAACCTGGCCAACATACTACTCACAGCTGCCATTGCCGGTGCTGGAATGGCGGTTGCCTTTCCAATTGGTATTGGCCTAGCCCTCATCATAGGAGTTGTGCTTAACTATGCACTCGCGCAAAAAGGCGATCCTATGTTCATTGCACTTGGAGTTATCGCGGTCACCCTGGCAATCTTGTTAAACGCACTTGCCTACCGAAGTCACTCAGTTAAAAATACCCCGCAAAAATCTGTCGGCAAGTGGATTGCTATTTCAATCGTTGCCGGAATCCTGATGTCTACTTTCTACCCTTTCATTGCGGCAGGAATGGATCTGGAGAATTTCAGTAATCCGGCTCAAGGCAAAATGACGCCATACACTGCTTTCTTTATGTTCGCAACAGGAATACTTATCAGCAATATTGTTTTTAATACTGTTTTGATGCGCAGACCCTTAGAGGGCACACCTCTTAACTATGCAGCCTATTTCAACGGTAGGACAAAATACCATGCGGTTGGTCTACTTGGCGGATGCATCTGGGGCCTTGGAAATCTTTTTAATTTGATTGCCGCTGGAAAAGCAGGCCCTGCAGTATCCTACGGACTTGGTCAGGGAGCAACTTTAGTCGCCGCCTTTTGGGGGGTGGTCATTTGGAAAGAGTTCAAAGGAAGCAGTCGGAAGGTCGATATATACATTTTACTTATGTTTTTACTCTTCATCATAGGCATCGCTCTAATTATTGTTGGAGGAAAGAACTAACTAAAAGAAACCTAAAACAAAATGTTGGTTACGCTCAGTAAAGTAAGACTTGAATTAAACAAAAAAAAGATAGATATTCCAAATCGATATGAAAAGAATTAAGATCGCAATCTCTGCTACCCTTACACTACTCTCTCTAAGCGGGTATTCGCAAGTTATACCTTTGGCTACGTTAAAAGACAAAATAAAGGGGGGCTGGGCTGGACAGACTATAGGCGTAAGCTTTGGGAGTTACACCGAATTCAAATACAATGGAACTTTTATACAGGATGAACAAACTATACCGTGGGAAACTGGCTACGTGAAAAAACTGATGATTGAGTGGCCTGATTTGTTTGACGATATTTATATGGACCTCACCTTTGTAGATGTTTTGGAGAAGCAAGGCTTAGACGCCCCTGTGGATTCATTCGCAAATGCGTTTGCTCGCGCACCCTACAGCCTTTGGCATGCCAACCAGGCGGCACGCTACAACATCCTTAACGGAATAAAGGCACCAGCAAGCGGGCATTGGCAGAATAATCCCCACTCCGACGACATTGATTACCAGATTGAAGCAGATTTTGCGGGACTGATGAATCCAGGTATGCCTAACTCTGCTAGCCAAATAAGCGATAAAGTGGGTCATATTATGAATTATGGTGACGGGTGGTATGGCGGAGTATATATTGGAGCCATATATAGCTTGGCGTTTGTATCAAGTGATGTTGACTATTTAGTCAATGAGGCGTTGAAGAGCATTCCTCAGAAAAGTACTTTTTATCAGTGTATTTCTGACGTAATCAAATGGCACAAAAAATACCCTAATGACTGGAAACAGACTTGGTTTGAGGTCCAGAAAAAGTGGAGTTCTGAAAATGGTTGTCCTGAGGGAATATTTGCACCGCTCAATATCGATGCAAAAGTTAATTCAGCTTATGTGGTGATAGGTCTGTTATATGGAAAAGGCGACTTTGCTAAATCAATGGAGATAGCAACACGTTGTGGTCAGGATTCTGACTGCAATCCATCTTCGGTGGGAGGAATTCTTGGAACCATAGTAGGTTATAATAACATTCCGGAATATTGGAAAAATGGTCTTAGAGGAGCTGAGGATATGAATTTCAAGTATACTACAATGTCACTGAACGATGTCTATAAACTTAGCTATGAGCACGCTTTAAAATCTGTAATAAAAAATGGAGGAAAAGTAAATGCGCAGGATGTACTGATTAAGACTCAAAAGGTTCAACCAGCGAAGTTAGAACAGGGTTTCGTAGTCGTATATGCAATAGATAAAGTGATTCTTAATAAAACAATGGGTGTAACATACGAATTTGACTTTGAAGGCACAGGATTCTCTCTGCGGGGTGCAGCCAATAAGAATCAATCAGCGCTTCCGGAATTTATATATGATGCTAAAGTTTATATTGACGGAAACCTAATTGAAACTGCCCATCTATCAACTTCATTTCGATACAGGCGTCATGAACTTACCTGGAAATATGGATTGCACGAGGGCAAACATAAAGTTAAAATAGAGCTTACAAACCCTGACAATAATTACCATATTCGTTTGACAGATTGCTTGATCTATGGCTCAAAAAAGCGAAATGGAATAATGGCTCACGCTAAGTAGGTCTTGGCTTTGTTACGTAAGTTAATTATTTTCTCATCGCCGTGTTAGTGGTTGAATCAATTAAAGAATATAATGATTGGAACTAGACTTCTCGTATGCTTAATCAACCAGAGGCGGATATTTTTGACGGATTAGGATTAATCTGCTAATGTTTATGATCGATTTAGAAGCATCACGCTTGATATGAAGTGTAATTGCATTTTTGAAATTATCCAGATCAATATCGCATAGAAAGTTTGCAGCAATGAAGTTTCTTTTTTCAGCATTGAAAGAAATCCAATCCGTTAACTGTTTCTGTCTTTGCCACACCATTACTTCAGCACCATCAGGAGATTTCTCCATATCGGCATACAACTTATATTTACCTGCAGGTATTTCGCTGAGGTCTATTTTAACCTGTCCTCCAGTCGTTGTATGAAGAATATTGCCATCAATTTTAACTGAACCACCTATAGTATATTGCATCAACTGAGGGTAAATCACTAATGTATCTGGTATATAAACCTTCATCATTTCATTGACTGGTTGAGGTTGATCTGTTGTAATCGAACGGCCTGCATAGTACATCGCAATTGAAGTATAGTCTCCGGGTTTATTATTCTGCTCTGGACCGTGTTCTATCGTATGAATAATCTCTTTATCGAAAGGCATCTTATCAGATATAAATAACCGGTAACCACCTGTCCTCGCAAACGGTAAGGAATAATCAAGTGAACCGTGCAATGGTAAACTCATTTTTCGATCCCATCGATCCAGCAATGCGTACCAGCCACCATTAAAATAATCCTCTGAGCCTGTCCCATGGATTCTCAATTCACCATCGATCTTAGTGACATCATCTCCCTCAAAAAATAATGTCATACCTGGGTTTAGCCCCTGAGCCTGAAGTATGGTTCCAACATAATGCCCTTTGCCTTTGCCTGATAAAAACGTATGTGGAATACCGGGCTTCGTATGCTTCTCAGGATTCCAATAAGCGTAAAACTTTCCTTCTTTCAAGGCATCATATTTTTTATCCGCTATGAAAATGTCGGCCTCTATATCAATTGATTTAGAACTGCCTTTTTGGTCGTCGTCAAGGTAAATAATTTCCACTTTCGCTGATTTCTCGAAAGGCATTGGGAAATAAATGTAATTGGTATTATCTGCCGAGCCCAGCAGTAGACTTTGCATAGATTCCTTACCGTAGGCATATCCAAAAAAATCTGCAACAGGAGCGAAAACAGCAGGCTGACTTTCATTATCCCATGTTATTTTTATAAAAACAGATTTATTTAATCCCCTGAAAGCATCAGAATGGTTAAGCTTTATTCCAGTAATTCTACCTCCATTAGTTAATTCAGCCAAAATAAGCGTCGATCCTTGCTTTAGTACAGCTTCCTTATGCAAGACTTTACCGGCAGGCTGAAAAGCATATGTCCATTTTTTTTCTAATTGCATTAAAGCTTCTTTAGCAGGTTGATCAAGTTTAGGATTAAATGTTTTCACTGATGCACCCTTAGGGTAAGTACGATATTGAATCTGATAAAATTCCATCTTCTTTCCTCTTAAAACTATCTTGCATCCGTTCTTATAAGGTATCGGCAGGTAAGAAAAAAATCCGCCTAGTTCATTACCCACCAAAGGAGCAACAAAAGGATATATTTTCCCAGTGAAAAGATCAGAGAATTTAATAGAATAGTTGGGCTTTTTGGCCCCTCCAAAGTAGAAGTCTAATGTGTCATTTGTAGGAGTTGGAGTCCATATTCTGTTGATTACTCCATTTCCTTTATCTTCAAAAATTACCAGGGTGCTATCCTTATTCTTACGGATGAAAGAATATTTTCCACTAAAGCCGTCATCATTATTTCCTGTAAGATCATAGGAAGAAAACTGCCTTACCGTTGTTCCGTCCCAATAAGAAGGTAGGTCGTTGATATTTCCAAGCTTATCGATTTCAGTAGCCATGGTAGTTGACTGCCCCTGTACATTATTAACGCTTCCAACAAAAAGAAGGATTGTAATTAAGTAAATGGTTTTCATCTATTCGGTTTCAAGTATGTATATGTAAATTGGAAGGTATTGGTTTTTATTCAAAATGCAAAAAAATGGAATTCTCTAATGACAAACTGCGCTCATTAGCCAAGATTAGGTTTAAGATAAACTAATCTAGGGAATCAAAATCTACTAAAGGCTAGTTAGTACTCAGTTGCAAAACTATCTTTCTAAAATCCTTTTCGTAATTGGCAGTCGGCCTCGGTGCGAACAGTGTTTTCACATTATGATCTTTATCCAGGAAAATATACCTTGGTATTCCGGCGAGTTCCACAAAAGTATTAAACTCCCTTTTTCTGTCATTATTAAACAGGTATTGGTGCTCCGTAATCTGGTCCTTCTCAGCGGCTTTTTTCCATGCTGCTTTATCATTATCCGTTGAGAAATATAAGTGCGCAATATTGTTATCACTCAATAGCTTTTTGCCGGCAACAGAGTTCGCGATATCATCTCGGCAGGGCTTGCACCAGCTCGCTCATAGATCAATGTAAACCGGTTTATTTTTATATTTTTCAAGGATTTTTGCCAAGCTTAATTCAACACCATAGGCATAGTCAAGCAAGATAGTTTTATTTAGTACCCGTAGAGGTAAAGGTTTCCCGATGATAAAATACCTCATTTCGCTTTCCTTTAGATAACTCAGGTAGGTAGCATCCAGTTCCTGTTTGTACAGATGGTCAAATAACTTTCTGAGTATAAATGCATCTTCCGGTGCTTGTTTAAGCACGTACTCGCCTGCTAAATTGGCCAATGCGAAATCCAGCGTCTTGCCTTTTAATTTTGAAAAGATCTCGTTATATACAGGCTCAAGGTCTGAAACTGAATGCTCTTGTTTACGTGCAGGAATGAATTTCTTGAAAACGGCTGAGCGGTATTCCAGCAAATCAAGAAGTTTATCCTGATTTAGGCTATGTGCGTTTGCTTCCAAAAAATAATCCGCCGGTTTGATACCTGGTTCATTTTTGGTATCATAAATCATCCGCACATATCTGTACTTAAGCTTATTGGCAATCAGGTCTGCTGACTCTTGATCTACGGGATGATTGGCTGTGTATTCCTGAACCATCAACTTGCTTATTTTCAGCCATTCAATTAAAGCCGTTTGTATTTAACAAAGTCCTTATAAAGAAAATAGCCAGGCGCTTTATCTTCAGCCTCCGATACCATGGCAAAAAGATTACACCGCGCTGCACCTCTTCCAGAAAAACTGAGCTGTTGATCATACATGCTACCGGTAATCTTAAAAGTCAGTGAATCTCCCGGCTTAAAATAAATGAACCAGTTTTTATACCACGCCTGAAAGGCTAGGGTTTTAGCTTGCTTAAGCTTAAATGAAAAATCAAAGGTGCCATTATCATTACTATGGGCAAATAACTCAGGTTCCACAGTTGCACGTCCAATGAAAATTCCTTCCTTAACAATAGATATCCTGCTTTTCAATACTTCAGTAGTGCCAGAAAGTTTAACGCTTTCCTGAGCCTTAACTTTGTTAGGTGAGAACAATAAGATCAAAGGACACAGACATAGTACTTTAAGATAAACGAGAGCATTCATAGATTGATATTTATATTCGGTTAGTCTAAATTATGGTAATAAATGGTAATAACTGAATATCGATCTTTTAATATGCCTTTAGTACCTCAAACCTCAGAGAGCGTGCTTTTTGTTTCGCCGGGATTAAACCCAAAATGGCGTTTGTACAGACGTGAGAAGTGGGAGGGATTTTCATAACCAACTTCGTAGCAGACCTTTTCTACAGTGAGCTTGGTAGAAATAAACAAGGTCTTAGCTTTTTGCAACCGTTTGTTCTGTACCCACTTCGCTGGGGTTACCTGGTAGAGGAACTGAAATTCCCTTTGAAAACCTGAAAGGCTCATTCCCGAGTAACTTGCAAGCTCCTTGAGCGTATGTGGTTCAAAGCAATACTTCTCCATTATTTTAGCCAAATCTCTGGTTTCATGCCTTCCAAGGTTTATTAACTGCTTCAAAAAACTGGGATTTTCATGAGAAAGGTCGTATAATAACTCTAACATCTTGACCTTAAACAATCCTTCGCTAGTGTCCTTATTGTCCTTAAAATATGGTTTTAACGATTCTAGAAAAAGTTGTAAACGTTGCCCGAATCGGTGTACAATTATTTCATCACCCACAGCTTTTGTAGAGGGAATGCCATCCACCTCAATCAATTTTATAAAATCGATTATCATATCAGTTTCTAAGGTAAAAGAGACACTTTCATAAATAAAATCATTTAGCTCGTCGCCACTTTTTATAATCTCGACATTACTTCTTTTTTTAATCAAAAGCATATCACCTTTTGTCAGAACAAAACGCTCTCCTCCAATCAGCAGTTCATTTGATCCACCCATGGCAAACAATAAAAAATGTTCTTTCAACATATTTTGCTTGTAAAAAGGCACCTTATGTTGTTGATGGCAAATCTCAATCGATCCAACTCCTTTTTAGGTTAGCTTGATATGTGTTCCTGGATAAGTCTTTTGATTATCTACTTGTTTTAGGACGTTCATAGTGCGTTTTTTCCATAAAAATAAAGTTTTTTAAGAAAACAGATTAAGAAATGATTTTCTCTGCTGAAACAAATAGTCATGAAGTTTGGCATTTTTAGCAATCATTTTGTACCGAATATCTCAGAATTTTGATCAACCAAGAAATTAAAGATTATGATACAATTTAGAAATTCAGAAGAAGTTTTCGCTATCAAAGGCTTATCACAAGCAGTGGAGATCCCATTGGGAAATCAAAAAATGATTATGTTATCAGGACAGATCCCCTTAGACAAGCAAGGTGAGTTAGTTGGAAATGATGTAAAAACACAAACCATTCAAATTTTTGAAAACATCAAAAGTATTTTAACCACCTGTAATGCGAGTTTAAATGATCTCGTAAAACTCAGCATTTTTACTTCCGACATCTCTCAAATTGCTGGCTACAGGGAAGCAAGAGATCAATTCCTCACTTCTGCAAATCCTCCTCTTAGCACGCTTGTTGAGGTAAAAGGCTTATTTAGAAGCGATGTATTAATCGAGATCGAAGTTATTGCTATTACAGGCGACTAGGTTATTAGCTCACACGCCACCATTACTGAAACCCATGTAGAACACAGTGCTGGGATCAAATCTATTCAAACATTGGAAAAACTCTTTTACCAATGTAACTGAGTTTTTCCAATTGCTTTTACAATCCGCAATACCTGTATTAAATTGGGATAATCATTTCAACAGGCTGCTAAAAACGGCGTACAATTTAAACCTGTGGACAGTCTTATAAAAGTGCTGTCCAAACTGATTCTAGCAAAGCAGTACTTAAATCTGTACCAGAGCAGCTGAAGTTGCAACAAGCCTACGAACACCTAACAGGATTTAGGCGAAATTTTGGTTAAATACAACTTTAAATGGCGTAAGAAAGTGAGTTGTGTATGCCTTATTTATTCATGCCTGCAGTGGTATGAATATAAATTATTCCTCTATACTCTTGGTCACCAAAAAATGCTTTAGCTTCATCCTTATTGATGATATTTACATATTTAATATCTGAAGTTGATAAATTACTTAAAGTTTCAAATCCAGAAATTTTAGCGTCTATAAAAATGACATCATCTACGGGTAGCTTACCTTGTTGCTTAGCTTGTTTAATCAGCGTTAGCAGTTTATCCTTATCAGATGATTGCCGATTAGCCTGGTAACGTTTAGTATAAATGTAGATGATGCCGTTACTGTAATTACTTCCAAACAATCTTACTGCCTCTGTGGGAGATAAAATGGTTACAAATTGAATGATATTGGTATCAATTTTATCAAAGATTGCTGTTGAAATATAAGAGTAGTCGTCTATAATTGTTAGTTCTTTGCGTAAAGGACTTTTCCCCCTTCGATAGTCCACGATACTGTTGATGAGCTCATCCTTTGATTTTTTCTGTTTGGCTAATCCGGCTCTGGTGACTAACACTACAGCCCCTAACTTATCTTTATCCTGAGTTCTATAAACACTGGCAGGGTACATAAAAATATTTAGGATACTGTCTTTGTTGAGATATTGACGCCATTCCTTTAAGGAACTTATCTTTTCTGCGACATTTAATTGAACTTTACTAGTGTCGATATTTTGAAGAAGCTTAAAAGCAGTTCTGAAATTATCCTCACTATATCCATTAGTGTTTGGAGGGACATCATTAAAAACCACGAGCTTTTTATTATACCTTTTTCCTAATACCGCCTTTGATAGAGTAGCGGGAATAATTTGAAATGGAAGGGGATCGAGATTTAATTTCCTAAGGCTTCTATAGCTTTTAAATAGTTTCCCATTTACCATCACCACAGCGCCTTTCATATTGGCGGTATCTTTGAAGCTGACAGGGATAAAATAGACGTAACTTACCTTAGCACCCTTAATGGTTCCGGGAATCCATTTAGGACTTAAACGCATAATCCGGAGTGCCTCGCGATTGGTATACTTATCTAAGCCTTTTTTCACCTTAACGTTCGATACCTGACCGGTACTATCTACTATAAACTTGAGCATCACTTTTCCCTGGACACCGCGTAATCGAGAAGCTATCGGATATTTAATGCTGGTCTTTAGGTAATTGTAGAAAAGATCCATGCCCCCGGGAAATTGGGCTGGAATGCTATCTTTTTTAAGCGTATCAGTTGCGATAGTTTCTACAGATTGATTAGCAAAAGCTGTCGTATTAAATCCAATCAGGAGAAGAGCAATTAATTTGTAATTCACAAGGATATATTGGTTAGGTGATTTCAAATCTAAACTACGTTAATAAAATGATTTTGTAGGCATAATCCCATGTAGGCATTACAGCTGTTCGTCGAGAAATTGCAGGCGTTGGTCTAGAGGTTACCTATGCTGGTATATTACACGGTTTTTTCGTGCAACGTTTCGGCGCTGATGGCGTCTTAATAACAGAAAATGAAACAAAATCTTAAAACATAAAGACATGAAAACGCTAACAAAAACATTATTCGCAGCAGCATTAACAGCAGTAGTATTAACTTCTTCAGCAATGACAACTTTTGCAGTAGAACAAGTGGCAACAGAATTGGCAGTCCCTTCAGTGGAAGGTTTTAACAAGATTTGGGTAAGTGGTAATGTGAAGGTCGTTTTGACACAAGGTGACAAACCAAGCGTGATAGGGACCAGCAATTATGATTCAACTAAGACATCTGTGTTAAGCAAAGGGCAAACACTTTACATCAACTCAACGGAATCAGGTCAGGTAACCATCAACATCACTGTAAAGGATTTGCAAAGGGTAGAAGCATACGGACAATCGGTAGTCGTAACCAGCAACAACTTCGATGTTAAAAACCTTCAATTGTTCTTGAATCAAAGCGCAACTGCCAAAATCAAAACAACGGCTGAAAGTTTATACACAGTTGTAAAAGATAATGCAGTGCTTAAACTAAATGGTACCGCTGATAAAAGCACGGTGGTGGCGAGCAACATAAAAAATGTAAAGTTGGGTAACTTTGCAAGTTTGAGCTCAGAATCATATGCTTCTGAAGCCATAATGGCCACTCAATTTGCGGTGAGCAGTTTGTCGAAATAGTAGGATAAGTGAGGGTGATTTTAAGAAGCATCAGGTTTAATTACTTGGTGCTTCTTTTTGTTAGTAATCATTGAGCCACCTCCAAATACTGCCTGTGTATTAGCCTATAATCCAATCAATAACGGTTTACTATTGCCGAAATGCTCCTGTTATTTTTTAGCTGTTCCCTCGAATCGTATCGCAGCAGCTAACTGAAGTCATATATTGACTTTTTGAGACTTATGTTTTAAACTCGCCGACATGCCAAAGTATTCCTGAGGGATCATGCAAAAAAAATTCCCTGCCCCAGTGTTCTACCCGAATCGGAATCAACTTTATTTCCGGATATTTAGTTTTTAAGTTCAAAGCAAGCAAGTCAATATAAACCTTAGCCAAATTTTCTACCTCAATAAAGACCATTGTATTATCTACCCATTCTTGGACAAAGGCATCCTGAAGATAGAATGCAACCTTTTTATATTGGAAAAGAGACATCTTTGGCTCAAGAATTATTTCGGTAAAACCCAAGTCCCGGTAAAAATTCCTAGACTGTTCAAAATTCCTAGTCCCAATAAATGGACGAATAGAAATTACATTACTTTCCATAGTTTCTATTAGTATTATTAGTTATTGGAAACGAAGATATTAAACTACATCTGTAGCTCAAATTGATTACGATCAAGAAATGTTTTGTGATCTGGTCACCTTTTCCCTTACCCTGCTCAGTGTCTCAGGCGTGATTTTTAGATAGGATGCAATCATCTTTAAGGGGAATGCCTGAATTAATTGTGGCCTATTGTTCAATATATATAGATATTTTTCAACTGGTGTTGAGTCATTATCAAAAAATTGAACTCTAGAAACTGCACTATCCATAATCTTGTTTAATTGAAGAAATGACAGAGAGCATCCAATTAAGTGATGTATGGATTCAATACTGAGTTCTATTACCAAGCCGCCAGTATAGGAAGATATGCAGCTGTCGGCGGGTTCTTGGATAATAAAGCTTTTGTGGTTTAACACCCACTCATTTTCGAGATGAAGGTTTACAATTGTCGAGACATCATCGTCTTTTTGTTTATGTTGAAAGAGCAATCCTTTCACGTTAAAAAATACTGAGGTAGCAATTTCACCTTTTCCGAGCAGAATTTCATTTTTATTAATATGCCGACACCTCAACTCCTTTTCAAAAAGTATCCTTTCTGAGTCCGAAAACTTGCCAACTGTATCTAGTAAAACTGAATGCATGAAGCAAATCTAGTAAAATGAATTGTTGCAAAACCCAACCAAATCGTTTTATTAGAGACGGTCTAAGCTGACACAGCGTTTCAAGTAGTGTCAAGGATAAAATTCATTTTTGGGCTTAATATCGAAGTCTAAAACCTAAGCGCCCATGATACTCACAAGCGCTGACAAGTGAATTCATCAACCTCATTTTCCCATTGTCCTCGGCCAGCTGTTTACCGTTGGTTAAATCAAAATTTATCCTTGATTTCAGACAACCGATCATGGTAAACTAAACTTTGAATCTTAAGGATAAATACGTTATTTGTAATAGCATTATAGCCTTTTCCGGTAGTAAGAACTTGAACTAACATGAATGATTGATGAACGTTTTGAATGTGAAATATTAAGAGCTAGCAGGACGAGGCTATTTAGTTTAATAGAAACAACATCTTATGATATAATATTTAGAATTCCAGAGGGGTTTAATAATAATATCATTTGGCAAATTGGTCACTGTATCACCTCTCAACAGAGGCATATGTACATGCGGAGCGGATTACCAATGTATATATCCAAAGATTTTATGGATTCCTTTAAAATTGGATCGTCGCCAGCTACCTGGCAAACTACTCCTGATGTCAACGAGGTGAAACATTTATTGATTGAAACGGTTAGCCGCCTGGAATCAGATCTGGAATCTGGCTTGTTTGTCAACTACGAACCTTTTGAGTTACCACTTGGTTTTAAAGTAAAAAATCACGTTCATGCACTGAAAGCTGCTATCTATCATGAAGCAGAGCATAGCGGAATAATTAACATGTATCTGAAGCTGCTATCACAAAATATATAAATACCGCTACAATTCTATAAGTAACTTAAACTTGTTCCTAATATAATGGCAGAGAAACTGATCAGCAACTTTGATCCATATAACAAAAGCAATAACTTGCAGTTAACAAAGCCAGCTAAGATGGTATACTTCGGAATACCTATTATACCAACTAATAACTTCGTAGGGTAATTAACAGGAAACGAAAGAGAAAGAAATATGAACGCAACGGTTGAAAAATACATATCAGGTCTAAGTAAAGCATATTCTGACCACAAAGCAAAAGAACCCTGGGAACATTTCGAAAAGATAAAACATGGTTCAACAAAAAAGAATATTGAAGCGCTTATTAACCTATATCCTGATGTTCCCGCTGCTTTAATTAGTTTGCTTGAATACGTAGATGGCACCTATTGGAGAGAATATGCCGGAGAGAAAATTGCTTTTTACTTTCTGGGTTCTGATGTGGAGGAGTACCCTTATTATTTGTTATCGTCCGCCGAAATGATAGAAAATCAGCAAATAGCCACTGACTACTATTCGGATTATTTTGAAAGAAAATATGACGACGTGGAAATAGATACTAAGATAACAAGTAGGGTAGACGAAGTTAAATGGCTTCATTTTTCAGATTGTATGAATAATGGCGGAACTTCGCAGTTATTCATAGATTTCAGCCCATCAGCAGAAGGAAAAATCGGTCAGGTGGTGAGATTTCTTCATGACCCGGATTCATTCAAAGTAATTGCTGATAGTTTTGAAGCTTATTTAGAGAGTTTAATACTGAGCGGATACAATTTTATAAATGAAGATTTACTGGACTAAGCCTTAGAAATTAAACTTATCATATGAAATTCGGACAATTATTTATCGGGCTATTATTTGGTGCATTGTTAGGCTTTGGCTTGTCAAAATATATTAATCACAAAAAGCAGCAACCAACTATTGCCACAGCTAAGCCTGTTGAAACTTTTTCAACATCTGCAAAATGGTTGTGGCCTGATAGTTTAGATGCTATGAGAGCAGCACCAGAAAATCATAAGCTAGTGTACGAAGATAATGACGTCAGGATATTGGCAGTAATGCTTGACGGTAAAAAATCAGAACCAATCCACACCCATAAATGGAAAAGTATAATATGGATTGCCAAGCCAATAGTTCCTTGTAAAATCAACAATTATCAGAAAGGCGATAAGGGAAGGCTAGTTAAGTCAGACAGCTTATTAATCAAAGAAATGCCAACAAACTTAGGTCAATTAATCGGTCCTGAAGGCCCGACTTCTATTACGAATCTAGGTTCCGAAAGTGGCGTCGCTTATAGAGTAGAGTTTAAAAGAGGGTTAAAACCTTAATTAATAACTATTTACAGCCTACTTTACTTTTGTCAAGATATCTCCAACTGGCTACGCCCAGCAGATAGGAAACGTTGGGAAGCTTATTCTTAAAACGACAGGTAATCCTGTTTTAGCAGGGGAGCAGGAGCATGCGCAATCCGAGCTTGGTAATTCTTTGGCATTATCAAATCTGATCGAATTAGAAAAGCAAAAAAATCTAGACAACCATTCCAGGGTGAAGGCTATTTACGAATAAAGAATTAAAGATAAGTCAAGCCTTCCTTCTCGGACCTCTACTGTCTTACCGTCAGAGTTAAGGGCATCAAAACTGAACGTACAACTAGCAACATCAAACACCCATCTCCCAATTCCGCTAATTTGTAGGTAGAGCATCACTTTCCCATGAACACCGGGTAATCGAGAAGCCTACCACGGGCAACTTTCTGGATCTTGAAAGTATTCTTCACTAATGAATTTTCCGGTAGGACCGTCCTGCCCTATCATAGCATATTTAGCAATGCGCGCCCCGGCTTCCATTGCAGTGCTAGTACCTTGGTTACCTGTGAAATCAGTTTTCGTCCAACCAGGACAAACCATGTTAATCTTAAATGTAGTATTCCGAAGCTCATATGCCAAGTTTACTGTATACATGTTTACCGCCACCTTACTTGATTGGTATACTGCTAATTTATTATCATATGTAGATCCAGTGGCGTCAGCAGCTAAAGTTAGTGACGCCATTGCCGTACTTAAATTGACTATCCGAGGTTCACTAGCTTTCTTTAATAATCCTATAAAGGCTTGAGTTACTCTCACCATCCCAAAAACATTAGTCTCATACACAGCACTAAATTCTTCTGCACTTGAACCTAGTGCAGATTGACGAATACCACCGGAAATACCTGCATTATTAATCAATACGTCCAACGACTGACTTTTGCCAGCAATAAATGCTGCGGCAGTGTTTACTGAATCCTGATCTGTAACATCCAGTTGAATAGCCTCGATACTTTCAATGCCACTTTCTTGCAACTTCAATACTGCTGCTTGTCCGGCCTCTATGCTCCGACTGCCCAAGTAAACGTAAAAGCCGTTTTCGGCCAATTGTCTCGCTGTCTCATATCCTATGCCTTTGTTGGCACCTGTAATTAATGCTGTTTTCATCTTTGTATTCTTTAAATTAATAATACAAAACTGCACTGTATTTTAATGAGTGCAATTACCAAATGGTAAAAAGCGTCATCGTATGTTCTTTCTTATCCGGCTTAAGGATTGTGGCGTGACACCTAAATACGAGGCAACATAAGTCAATGGGATACGGTTGACAAGAGACGGATAATTTTTTATGAATTCCAGATAACGTGTAGTGGCATCCTGTGAGATTACCGGTGACCGTCGTGATTTCTGAAACATGCATTTCTGGACCATCTTGTTCTTGATATAGTCCCATCCCACGATAGTAGACGATAACTCGTCCCAGTCTGGCTTTGAAAAGACAACCAGTTTACAATCTGTACAAGCCTGTAAATATTCCGAAGAGCTGGAAGATGTCTCAAAATTCGTGTAATCAACAATCAGGTTACTTTCGCTAATGAAACATCTGGTGATTTCCTCACCTATGTTACTATAATAGCATCCTCTTACTACACCTTCAACTACGAAGCCGACCTGTCTAGGGATTTTTCCTGCTTCTGAAAAATACTCATCCTTCTCTAGCACGACTTCTGTCGCTTTGCTCAAAACCAGGGTTATCTGTTGAGAATTCAAATTTCCGAACTGTAAAATGTATTCGATCAATTTATCCATCTGGCAAAGTTAGTTAATGTATATGGTGGGTTAATTTACCAAATGGTAATTAGATATGGACTCGATGCCTTTGTTTTTTGAGACAGATATTCAATTTTTGCAACTATAGCAAACATGAGTTATCATTACATCACCGTGGCTGTAGCAGAACTTCAATAAACCTCAGTTTTTGCTTTTAGGTTTGCGGAAATGCATAAATTGAAGGCATGCAAGGTAGAAAGGACTATGCCGAAAAGCTTTTTACCAGTTTCCAGCTATCAAGCCGCTTTACACGTTTTTTTCTTATGGATAGAAAAGATATCTCCCTATCTTTATTCGGGAATAAAGTGGATGGCCTGTCCACCAGCTGGCGGAAACGCCTAAATTTTAATTAAATAAATCAAAATGAAATACTATTTAATCTTCTCTTTCCTCTTTATCGCAAATCTATCATCTTCACAAACCACCCGTAAAATTGTAAAAGATTTTGACGGAGATGGGAAAAAAGACAGTGTATTTATAGATAGTGATAAAGACATTTTAATGCTTTGGCTATCAACACAAAAATATAAACGCGTTGAAAGCAAAAAAATCACACACCTAAATTTCGGTAATACTTTGGTGGCAACTACAAAAGGTTTTGAGTTTTGGAATGATTATGATCGGTCGGGTTTTAGAAGTGTTTTTGAATACAATAAAATTGCTAAAAAGATGCAATTGGTAAAAATGCGCAGAAGCGACGATATGTTGGGAAGAGATGATCCTAACCAAAGACTTTACGAATCGAGTGTGAACCTATTGAACAATAAATATGTGGGTATTATTGAAACTGAGGTTAAAGGTAAAGTGATGAAGAAATTCATTAATACTGAATTAGTTTTTCCGAAAACCTATTTGGACACTTTTAGCGATATCATAAATTTTGAGTACCAGGAGAAATGTATTGCCCTTTACAATAAAAATAAAGCACGAAAATAAGATCACTATCAGAGATGAGATCCGTACTGTGAAAATCTCCACTTGCAGTACCATCGCTACCAATTTTGATCTCGTAAGAAGGACAATCGTCAGGCAAAATTATGTTGTTGGTAGGCAAAGTACCGGAACAAATCTTTTATTTATTTGCCAATAAAATGCGTTGCTTCAAATAAATATAATCATCTTCTCTTAAATCATCCAGACATGCTTATCACTGAAATAGAAAAGATTTTTAAAACTGGAGATCAACAACAGATTGAAATGATGGCAAGAAGAATCCTTACGCAAGGCAGATCCCATGCGTATATGCAGGATCTTAGCCAATATGCGGAAGAGTTCAACGATCGACTGTCAAAAACTGACCCTGAAGCCAAAGATTATCTTGCGCTGGTCTATATACTGGCGGAGCATCTCAAAGAGATAAAGGAGGGTGCCTGCGCCTGTTCTATCATCCAAAAGGCCATGTATAATGATCCAAAACGTCTTGAGGGTATCTTAGAAGTATTGGACGAACGATTTATAGTCGAGGAACATTGTATAGTTATTTATTCCAAATGTTTTGCTTGCAGTAAAAATTATGAGTCTAAGACGTTCGATTCCGGTTTTGGACAAAAAGTCATTTGGAATGAACGCACCTCTATCAAGTAATACTGAGAATATTGATCATTGCAGATGGACACACGGGTGAACAATCTACTTGTAGAGCTAACCTTTGTTTAGTGAGAGATGGAGGTTGTTCGTGTTAAAAAAGTTAAAATTTTATGTAGGGTGAATAAATCTTGTACTTTCACCAACTTACGATGATGAAATGAGAAAATTTATTTTACTAGCTGTCATAGTGTTTGCATCTTGCTCAGTCTTTGCACAACAACCTGAGAAAATCATTATAGCTACAGAAGATCCGTATAACCTTTATAATACCAATGACAAAGATTCCACACTCTATTCTACTACAAATTTGTTCCCAAAAAACGACCCATTGCAACCCTGGTTATCTTGCCTGGTGGCGGTGAAACTCTCGACGATGTATTAGAGCAAATTACATTACATAAATTAGCTATCGAGAATGACATACTCGTTATTTTACCGTCTCTTAATTGGGGAACAGTAAAAAGCGATGAAGAGCATAAGTTCTTAGATGTTATTTTTAAGCAAATTGTTGAACAATATGATGTTCCGAAAGACAAGTTTGTTTTCGGGGGTTTTACGGGTGGCGGAATGCTCGCATTAACTTATACTGAGAAAGCAAACAGAAATAACAAAAGCACCTTCCTAAAACCAAGCGCAGTATTTGGGGTTGATCCTCCTTTAGATTATGCACATCTCTGGAACCATGCAAAGAGAGACGTAGAAAGAAATTTTTCTGAGCCAGCAATTCAAGAAGGGAGGTGGATAATGGAAATGTATACCAAGGAGTTTGGTGGTTCTCCCGAGCAATTTCCTAAAAACTATCTTAAATATTCTATTTATTCACATAACCAAAGTGATGGTGGCAATGCAAAGTACTTAAAAGATACTCCCATTAGAATATACACAGAACCTGGCATAGAGTGGCAAATGAAGAACCGGCATAGGGACTTTTATGATTTGAATAGTACAGATATTTCAGCAATGATAAATTTGCTGCAATTACAAGGAAATAAAGATGCTGAAATGATAGTCACGTATAATAAAGGCAAAAGACTTAATGGAATGATCCATCCTCATTCTTGGTCTATCATGGATTCACAAGACTGCTTTAGCTGGATATATAAACATCTGAAATAGAATTAATGTCTTTAATCTACGCCCCAAACTTGATTTTAGGTTACTCTGTTTAAAGGGAGGACCTCACACTCACAAGACAATTTGCCCGTACTATTCTTTAATTTACCATAAATTAGAATATGAGAAAAGTAATTGCTGCATTTAATATGACACTTGACGGTGTTTGCGATCATACAACTGGAATTCCTAGTGAAGATTTACATCAACATTATTCAGACCTCCTAGATAATACAGGAGTTATTTTATATGGGCGGAAGACCTACGAACTTATGCAATTTTGGAAAACAGTACTGCAAAATCCTTCTGGTAAAAAATCAATGGATAACTTCGCGATTTCAATAGACAAAGTTCCAAAAATTGTTTTTTCAAACACATTAAAGGACTCAAATTGGAATAGTGCAAAACTTTCAGATAGCCCACTTAATGAAAAAGTTTTAGAACTCAAACAGCAATCAGGAAAAGACATTTCGGTGGGAAGTCGAAGTTTGATTGTTCAATTGTTAAATAGTAATCTAATTGACGAATTCCAAATTTGTGTTCATCCTATAATCGAAGGGAAAGGACTCAAACTATTTGACCAAATCACCCAACGGATTATGCTGAAGTTCATAAAAACAAAAACACTAACATCTGGGTCAACAGTATTTTATTATCAGCCATTACAACACGAACAATATAATAAATAGAACCTGTATCCGTTTTGCCATTCGCCATATCCTATTTTCAAGAGATATTGTTTAGATTTAGTTATGCAAATTATACGTATCTCAATGTTAGTTTTATTCCTTTTATGGGGAAAAGTCGGCGTCGGCCAATTCAGCACCCTTAGGGGAATAATATCAGATAAGAAGACCGGACAGGTTATTCCCTATGTAACGGTGAATTTAACAGTTGAGCGTGTGTACTCCAGGGCCGACGATGCGGGTGCATTCAAAATCTACTCTTTAAAGCATTTCGGCAATGATACGCTGCTATTTACCAGCATTGGTTATCTACCTTTTAAAGTACCTGTAAAAGACATTACAGGCGAGGTTAAAATTGCTTTGACTGAATCGGTAAATCAGTTAAAGGAAGTTACAATTGGTCGGGGATCTGAAATGATTTTAGGTAAGTTTAAGCGGCCGGGATATAAGCCGTTTGAAGGTGCATCTATGATGACGCGTAGGTTTAGAAAAGAGGATGGTTATAGCTATTTGCAAAGTATATCCCTTTTGAGGAAGACAGATAAGCTGAGCGGAAAAGGTAAAGCGCAGTTTCGGATCTCTGTATATAATTCTGAGAGCGACAGTGGTGCTCCAGATGGCATAGTCTATGAGCAAATACTGATAGCTGATACAAAAGAAAGTGAGCTGTTTATTGATCTCCGTAAATACCATATTTTGCTTCCCACCGATTTTTTCTTTGTGAGTGTAGAGCGTGTTTCTACTGCTGATGGGAAACCTTTAGACCCAAAAGTCAATACTTTGAAAGACAGGCAGCACTCCTGGGTTAAAAAGTTTGGCAGTATGGAATGGCAAAGGATATATCATAAACCCGCGATTACGGCAACGGTGTTGTAGGTTCTCAGGGAACCAAGTAGATTACCCTGAAGTTTACCTAGAAAATCAGGGCGCCGTATTCGGCTAACGGAAGATAATGTTAAGCAAGTAAACCCTGATGGATGTGTTTTAGTTGATAATACTACCGCTTAAATAGCACTAATAGCAATTGAGAGCTGTTTGTGCGTGGGGCGTCTTTGAAATCAAAATCTTTTTTAAGTCAGCTAGGGTTAATTGCATTTGTAACTTTACAAACATTGGCAGCGTTTTATTTAATGTTACTGCTCTGGAGTAATCTTCGTTTTTTGAGACAGATAATTTAACGGTTAAGGGTTTACGTTGTGCCCTATTAATGGTACTTCACTGTCGCCCAGCACTAAGTAATTGAAAAGCAGAGAAGGAGCGAGATTTACGGCGTCCGGCATAACTTGAACCCGATATTACCTGCTGCTAATTTCACTATTTCGCTTTATTCATTTTGTCCCAAGCTGTTCTGGTCATAGTAGCAAGAATATCCTTTTCGCAGTCCCAAATGGAAACGTAGTTTTGTGAAATCACATAGTGCTGCTTCCATTTTGCAAATTTTTCATAAAGCATTAAAGTACATATATCAGTTGAAGTTATAAAGTCGCCTGTCTCAGGTAAGTGACTATGTACGGCTGCGACTTCATTACCTTTGCCGTAGTTAATAGGGATGATATTTTTATGTAGTTGTTTCTTTTCGATTATATTGTTCTCTTTGTCGAACTTTAACAAGTAGTCGTTCCCGATTATTACTACCCCATTGTTCTTCGGTCCTGTCAATACATAAACCTTCTTCTCTTTATTCGCAATAATTGGTATTAAATTAAGATTTGTGTTTTGATATGTTTTGAATAAAGTATCTGTATTTATTATAGCAAGAGTCTGTTTTCGAATCGAATATAAATCAAATTCAGTCTCGGTAAATTCTCGTTCTAAGCCCTCAGCTTTCGCAGTTTTAACATTGTAAGTACTGTCAAAAGTTATAGTCCCAATAATCTTCGGATTCTCATTTTTAGAAAAAAACACACATTTAGATATATCCTTTTCGCTATATGAAAAATAGCCACCAATATTTGACCTTTGGAAGCTAAATTTTTCTAGAAATAAGTCTGTGCCGTACCAAGAAGCCATTTCGGATTTATATAGTAGTTTACCTTCTTCAACTATCTTAGAAGTTTGCTTTTGGACTTTTGTCTGTCCAAATGAAGAAGTCAAAGTGGTAATGAATGCAATTAGGAGTATTAGTCGTTTCATATCGTAGGCTTCTTTGGTTTCTGGTACTTGTATATAGGTCTAACATCGTCAGGTCTATCCGCCCATTTTTTGGTAGGTAGGTCTGATAAACGTCATCCTTATTTGTTGAGCTAAAGTATTCAAAATGATTTTCTAATGTATCAAAAATGGCTCGAAATCTATTAAATATTTACTTCGTTTTGTGAGACAAAATTATAGCATTGCTACACAAAGTGCCTTATCATAAAACCACCGTTTTTTGATAATACAAATTATATCTAATGCAAACGTAAACTAATACTCCCAGCTAATTAGGTCTTCAAAAGAGTGGTATTGATGGAATCATAACCATCTAATTAGAGAAAAGCCATTTTCTACGAAAACGAAAAAAGTAAAAAATAGAATTATCACATCTTAAAATTATCGCTCTACTTTTACGAATTTTAATTTCCGAACTCGAATGTGATGGAATGTCAGTCCGTCTATTATGTTGTTTTTATTCCTGGTAAAATCTATTGTACCATAATCACAATCAAAATGATCTATATCTATTTGTTGTAATTTGACTGGTTCTTTATTACTGGAAAAGATAAGAGCGTTGTCTTTTAATATAAAATTATAGGTTGTTCCAAGCTGACTATTAAAAAACTTGCCAGAGTATTCATTTAAATTTGAGCTAAGACTCAGCCTTTTCCAAACAGTGACTTCTCCATCTTGAAATATCTCAAGATTTTGAGTGAGGCCTTTATCCAGCGCTTTAAACTCAAAAGTTATGCTGGTATCGGCTGGTTCATGAAATTTATGACTTGAGTCCATGAATAAATTATAACTGGAACCATCCCACAGCTGTTCTGCACGTAATAAATTGTTTTTATTTGAAATTGTGAGGACAACACCTGACTTTAATCGGTATGAACCAACGTAATGCAAAGTATCATATGGAATATTTATTTTTTTAGCTTCAAAATTTTGTTCAGCTTTCTTTTCAATTTTAGGTGTCTCCTTGTAAAAAACCCCATAACTGCGTTTAAAGATATCATTAATAGACACATCACCTTTGTTACTGAATATGATGAAACCTAAAGTATCCTCCGGGAAATAGTAAAAATTACTATGATAACCATCTATGTCACCACCATGAGAAATTACAACTTTATTGTTTCGTTTTGATATAACCAGACCGCCTCCATATTTATTAATGGTGTCTGCTGGACTTAACATTTTTGCCCAGATCATATCTCCTAATACTTTATGGTTTTTCATTTCTAGTAACCATTTATTCCAATCAATAATGGTGCTATATACATTACTTTGTCCAATAGTAGTATCGGTAGCATTGTTTTTAATGTATTTGTTATTATTAAAAATGTAGCCATTTGCCTTTTCCTTCACCTGGTGCGATCTGGAAAAGCCAGTGTTGTTCATGTGTAATGGTTGGAAAATCTTTTGATTGGCATAGACCGACAAATCTTGTCCACTTAGTTTTCTGATTACAAGAGATAAAAGAAAATAACCTGAATTAGTGTAGCTATACTCTTTACCAGGTGTAAAATTTAATTGTTTTTGAGCAAGTAACAATTGATAATTAGTTTTATCCTTTTTAAAATCCCCAATTCTCATTAACGCCCTTAAGGTAGAAAAATCCATTAATCCACTCTTATGGTGAAGTAATTGATTAATAGTTATGCTGTCCGCGTATTTTGGCCATCCCTTAAAATATTTCGATAATTTATCCGATGTCTTTAATTTTCCTTGTTCTTCTAGTAAGTAGATGCAAGCTGCAGTAATTTGTTTCGAGTTTGAAGCGATATTAAAAGGTGTTTCGGGTTCATTCCTCCTTTTTGTTTCAAGATCTGCCAGACCATAACCTTTTGAGTAGATAAATTTGCCATTCTTAACCACACCAATAGAAAAGCCAGGCTCGTCTGCTTTAACGATATCCGATAATGCGCTGTCAATTTGCTTTGATAAAGATGTTTGTGTATAACCTTGTATACCTAATAAAAGTGATGAAAAGATGAGCGTTAAGATTTTGTATGACATATTGTTTAAGTATATATCTATTGATGAGTAATAATCAAAAAAGGTTGCATGTCCTTTAAGTTTTATGGAAAATGGCAATTTTAGTTCGATCTCGTTGGGAACTAAAAAGCTGAATCATTGGATTCGATATTCCTTTTATTGGTTATTGACGTATAATTATACGGAAGCTTAAACAATATTAAAATTAAAGACTAAGACAATAGTCTGTCTCTCATTGAGACCGTTTGTTAATAATGCAGATATGCAAAGTTATGATTCATATGTTTTTATTGCCAGCTTTGAATATACATTAATACATCCTCTGATTGCACGCAAGGATAAATAGCTTGGTGATTGCTCTATTAAAATGTAGAAGTGAAGGTGGGCACAGTTTCAACTTTGGAATATCAGGAACTGAATACTATGCTAATGATTATAGTTAAACAAATCAGGATACAAATAAATACCTTTTTCAATTAGCGTGATTAAGAGCATAACCAAGATGGTTTTTTTTCAGGACGATAATGCGCAAATCATTACTATTATAATAAAAGATGCACCATTTGTAATGTGAAAGGTTATCAACTGGATCCATAGTATGTGTTTAATTTTCTGGGCAAAGATGAGACCGGTTCAAAAGTTAATTAATCTCGACTTAGCAATGCTTTATTAATAATCAAATATATGTTCCTCGCATTCATACCCTAAGCCACTCATCAGTTTGTATTACCGCTTGTCACAATTAAACAGAATAAGCGTACGGATCATTTATATTTGGCCAATACAACTAGAATAATGAAAAAAATTACGCTTCTTCTATCTCTATTACTACTCTCAACTTTACTTAATGCACAAGGCCTAACAGGTTCATGGTCTGGTGCGCTGCAGATCCAGGGAACAAAATTACGTATTGTATTTAACGTTAGTGCTGCTAGTTCCGGTTTTACCAGTACAATGGATAGTCCAGATCAGGGCGCTCGAGGGATACCGACCAGTACCACCACTATATCTGGTAATGATATCACTATTGATGGGCCTAATCTTGGCATCAGCTACAAAGGCACTTTTCTTCCAGACAGCAACATTATTAGGGGAATTTTTAAACAAGGCCCAGCAAACATGCCGCTTACCCTTTATAAAAGTTCGGAACACAAAGTGGCAGTTGCTAAACCAGCAAAAAGGCCGCAAGATCCTACAGAGTTTCCTTACAAACAGGAAGAAGTTAGTTTTCAAAACGTTAAGGCTGGCAATCAGCTATCAGGAACGCTGACCATGCCTTCAAGTGGTAAGGTTTCTAAAATCGTGGTATTCATATCAGGCTCAGGAGGGCAGAACCGGGATGAAGAAATTCTTCCTTTTAACCACAGGCCATTTTTAGTATGGAGCGACTGGCTTACCCGAAAGGGTATAGCCGTATTGAGGTATGACGACCGTGGCGTAGGCAAGTCGACTGGTCAACAGGCCGGCGCAACAAGTGCAGACTTTGCAGACGATGCAGAAGCTGCAATAAGCTATATCAGTCAGCGACCGGATCTTAAAGGGCTTTCTATTGGATTTTTAGGTCATAGTGAAGGTGGCATGATTGCGCCAATGGTAGCAGTTCGTAATCCGCTGGTAAAGTTCATCGTGCTGCTGGCCGGACCCGGTGTGCCCATCTCCGAATTGATGGTAAAACAAAATAGTGAATCACTGCGCCTTGCAGGTGCTCCGGATAGTATTATTGTTTCGTTATCATCCCTGAATAGGAAAATATATACTGCTATAGGCACGTATAAAACATTAAATGCTGAAGAATTCAAGGTAAAGATGGATACTGTTTTATACTCGGTAATCCGCGGTGATCAACCAGGAAATCCTTCGCAAGAAAAGATCGAGCAGTTGGTGAGTCAAAATTCCAAAGCGCTGAATACGCCCTGGTTCAGGTATTTTATTACCTTCAATCCCACGGATTACCTTACCAGAGTTAAATGCCCTCTACTTGCTGTAAATGGAACTTTAGATTCGCAGGTTGATAGCGAAGCAAATTTAAAAGGAATAAAGAAAAGCTTGCTGAAATCAGGAAATAAAAAGTTTGAGATTGTACCACTATCAGGCCTCAACCATTTATTACAGAAAGCAACAACCGGATCAGTAAGTGAGTATGCTGAAATTAGTGAAACTGTTAATCCGGTAGCACTTGAAAAAGTATCCGCATGGATTAATAAATTGTAATGAAACAGAAATCATGGTTTTGGGTGTTGCAGGTCTTTGTCTGGCTAATAATCGGCCTGATTAACTTTTCTGTACAATACTTTGCCGGTCATTTCAGTGCGACAATTTCATGGATTAATTTTACAG
>Ga0247814_10000477_pt1 | contig 31648 bp, 26 predicted proteins | sample UWRJL179409R1_FD_179947 | JGI IMG/M metagenome (GOLD analysis project Ga0247814, IMG submission 179947) | Plant litter microbial communities from Arlington Agricultural Research Station in Wisconsin, United States - UWRJ-L179-409R-1 | ecosystem: Environmental > Terrestrial > Plant litter >... | reverse complement strand
CGTTCCGCCGCCGCTAATGATTACTCTTTCCAGATTCATTCGGCTTCGGTTTTAGGTTCCACATTTTGTTCTTCCGTTACGCGGCTAATGCTCAGTAACATTCCTAATGTCAAACAGGTAAACAATGTACCTGTTCCTCCCATACTTACGAGTGGTAACGGTTGGCCCGTTACCGGAAATAAATTCACGGCTACGGCCATATTAATGAACGCCTGCACACAAAGCATCAAGCACAAACCGATGGAAAGTAAAATGGCAAATCCGTAGTTTGTTTTTGATGCAATGCGCACGGAGCGATACAGTAAAATCATATAACAAAGCAGAATGGTAATACCGCCAAAAAGGCCGTATTCTCCGATGATCATAGCGTATATAAAGTCGCTATAACTCTGCGGAAGGAAATATTTGTTCGGGTTATTGGCGGGCCCGGTTCCTGTGATGCCACCGTTAGCGATGGCCATTTTGGCTTGGTCAGCCTGATAGTTATCGGCACTTTTCCCACTGGAAAAGTTTTCGATACGGGCTTTCCATGTCTCTACACGGCTGCCTGGGATAGTAGATAAAATCATGATGGCGATTCCTCCTACCACAACCATTCCGCCTATCAGCATTCCTATATGTTTGATTCGGATTCCAGCCACGAACATCAACAGTACGCAGATGAAAAACAACATAGCCGCAGTAGAAAAGTTGGCTGGAAAGATGAGCAGACAAACCAATCCCACCGGAATGATGACCGGTAAAAACGTACGTCTAAAATCACCTATTTCGTCCTGGCGAGACGAAAGGAAACCGGCCACATAGGTAATCAACGCCAATTTAGCCAAGTCGCTCGTCTGAAAACTGATGGGCAAGCCTGGAATCGTCAACCAACGGCTCGCATCGTTAATGCGAGAGCCCATGACCAATGTGATGGCCAACAATGGAATAGAAATCACCAACAAAACTTTCGCAATTTTGGAGAAATATGTGTATTTCACACGGTGAATAAGGAACATCACCACAAAACCCAATACCAAAAATATCAGACGTTCCACGAGGTACGATTCTGTATTGCCGCCTTTATAACGGAATGCCAATGAACCCGTGGTGCTGTAAACGGTCAACATGGAAAACACAGACAAAATGAATGTGACCGCCCAGATGACCGGATCGCCTTTGAGATATGTTTGGAGTTTATTCATTAAGTAGTATCAAGTATTTGGTATCAAGTATTGAGACTTCTTACGTCTCGCCTTGTTTCAATTGTTATATTTTGAATTTAATTTTCAATTATTCCCTTCGGTCATGCGTTGCTCAACTTTCAATTTTCAATTACAACTCCCTAACCCACTGTTTAAACTGGCGTCCGCGGTCTTCGTAGTTTTCGAACAAGTCGAAACTGGCGCAAGCGGGCGACAACAATACCGTATCGCCTTTGGCGCCCATTCTGTAGGCGGCCTGTACGGCTTCGGCCATGGTTTGCACTTCGATGATGAGTGGCACCATATCAGTGAAGGCGGCTTTCAACTTGGCGTTATCCGTTCCCAAACAAATCAAGGCTTTTACTTTTCCGTCAACCACCGGGCGCAATTCCTCATAGTCGTTTCCTTTATCCACGCCACCGGCAATCCAAATCATCGGCGCTTTCATGCTTTCAAGGGCATAAAATGCGGAGTTGACATTGGTTGCCTTGCTGTCGTTTACGAAATCTATACCACGGACCTTGGCCACAAATTCCATGCGGTGCTCCACGTTCTGAAAATCAGTTAAGCTTTCGCGGATGCTTTCTTTTCTAATTTCCAATAAACGGGCGGCAATGCCGGCAGCACTTGCGTTGTACGCATTGTGTTTTCCTTGTAGAGATAGTTCCTGTAAATTCATTTCAAACTCCTTGTTTGTTAGGTTGATGACCAGTTTATCCTGGGTTATATATGCTCCGTTTTTTTGTGCCCGAAGCACACTGAACGGATGTAGTTCCATTTGTAAATCCCGCTTCGCGATTTCATTCACCACATCGGGCGAATCGGCACAATACACAAAGTGATCGGCGGCGGTTTGGTTTTTTATGATCCTGAATTTGGAGTCGACATAATTTTGGTATTCGTAATTATATCTGTCCAAATGGTCAGGTGTTATATTCATGAGTACGGCAATGTGCGGACGAAAATCCACGATGCCGTCCAATTGAAAACTACTTAATTCCAACACGTATGCATCCACGTTTTCGGTGGCTACGGAATACGCGAAAGATGTACCCACGTTACCGGCACAAGCCACGTTCATGCCCGCATTTTTTAGAATGTGGTGCGTGAGTAGCGTAGTGGTGGTTTTGCCATTTGTTCCGGTGATGCCCACAATTTTGGCGTCCGTATACCTGCCAGCAAATTCAATTTCTGATATTACGGGAATATTTTTTTCGTGGATTTTTTTGATGACTTCGGCCTTATCGGGAATTCCCGGGCTTTTGATCACCTCGTCCGCTTCCAAAATCTTGTCGATCGTATGGGTGCCTTCCTCAAACTCCACATTGTGGGTTTTGAGCCAGTCTTTGTATTTCGGCTTCAACATGCCACCGTCACTCAGGAACACGGAAAAGCCACGGACCGCTGCCAATACAGCCGCTCCCGCTCCACTTTCTCCACCTCCCAGTATGACGATTCTTTTTGACATGTTATATTTTATCTCAGTTTCAAAGTGATCAATGTAAAAATGGCCAAGCCGATACCCACGATCCAAAAGCGGCTCACTATCTTAGATTCGTTCATACCCAGTTTTTGGTAATGGTGGTGCAGTGGCGACATTTTTAAAATCCGCCGGCCTTCGCCGTATTTCTTTTTGGTGTATTTGAAATAGGAAACCTGCATCACCACGGAAAGATTTTCGATCAAGAAAATTCCACAGAGAATAGGAATCAATAATTCCTTACGGATGCAGATGGCCAACGTGGCGATGATTCCACCGATGGCCAGGCTTCCCGTATCACCCATAAATACTTGGGCCGGATAGGCATTATACCAAAGAAAGCCGATGCATGCCCCCACAAACGCGGCCGTGAATACAACCAATTCTCCGGAATTGGGGATATACATCACGTTGAGGTAATTGGCGAAAATGCTGTTACCCGAAACATAAGCGAAAATACCCAACACCACGCCGATGATGGCCGATGTTCCCGTAGCCAAACCATCGATTCCATCTGTGATATTGGCGCCGTTGGAAACGGATGTGATGATTAATATACACACGGGAATAAAAATCAACCAACCGAATTTTTCATAATTATCACCCAAAAAGGCTAGCAATTTGGAATAGTTGAACTCGTGGTTTTTTACGAACGGAATGGTGGTCACCTGTGTGTTTACGTCCACATAATTATCGTCGATGGCTTGCAATGGATTGGTGGCCGTGGTCATTGTCGTTACTGGTGGGGCGTCCACAATCTTACGGCGCATAGTCACATCCGGATGGAAATATAACACAGTGCCAACCAGTACACCAATTCCTACTTGGCCCACGATTTTGAAACGGCCGGCCAAGCCTTCTTTGTTCTTTTTAAATACTTTGATGTAATCATCCAAAAAGCCGATGAGCCCTAACCAAACGGTGGTGGATAACATCAAGATGACATATACGTTATCCAAACGGGCAAACAACAGCACCGGAATCAAAATGGCTCCCAGAATAATCAAACCACCCATGGTCGGGGTTCCCGACTTTTCCATTTGGCCTTCCAATCCCAAATCTCGGATGGTTTCGCCTACCTGCAAACGACGTAAGCGTTGGATCAGTTTTTTGCCGAATACAGCGGAAATCAACAAGGATAATATAACAGCCAAAGCCGCACGGAATGAAAGATATTGGAATAATCTCGCTCCCGGGAAATCGAATTCTGCTAAATATTTGAATAAATAATATAACATATTAGGCGGCCTCCATATTTTTAAAGATTTCCGTCAATACTTTTTTATCGTCGAAATCGTATTTTACACCGTTGATGTCCTGATATTTTTCGTGCCCTTTCCCGGCAATGAGAATCACATCGCCTTCATTGGCCAATGCCACCGCGGCTTTGATGGCTTCTTCACGGTCAGTGATGGCCAGCATTTTGCTTCTTTCCAAAGACGTCAATTCCGCCTGCATTTCTTTGATGATGACGTTGGCATCTTCGCTCCGCGGATTATCCGACGTAAAAATGGAACGCTCACTCAAACGGCATGCGATTTTGCCCATCACCGGGCGCTTGGTTTTATCACGGTCTCCGCCACAACCCACTACCGTAATCACTTTTGTTTTCGGTGAAACCACTTCGTGGATGGCATTCAAAATATTTTCCAACGCATCGGGCGTGTGGGCATAATCCACGATTCCGGTGATTTTATTTTTGGAAGTAATCGTGTTGAAACGGCCTTCTACTGGCTCCAGGTTGCTGATGGCGGTCAACGTTTCCACGTTTTCCATGCCCAATTCACGCGCCACACCATAAACAGCCAATACATTAGATGCATTGAACACACCAGACAGTTTCGTCCATACCTCGCGGTTATTGATGTTTAACAACATCCCGCGGATATCGCGCTCAATGATCTTTGCTTTATAGTCGGCTACCGTGGTGAGCGAATACGTCAGCTTTCTGGCTTTCGAATTCTGCACCATGACGCGCGCATGTTTATCGTCCACGTTCATCAACGCAAATGCGTTCGGACGTAAATTATCGAAGAACGCCTTCTTCGCTTTGATATAATTATCGAATGTGATGTGGTAATCCAAATGGTCGTGCGTGATGTTCGTGAACACCGCACCGTCGAACTCTAATCCGAAAATCCGTTTTTGGTCCACTGCGATCGAACTCACCTCCATGAAACAAAGTGTACAACCCTTTTTCACCATTTCGGCCATCAAACGGTTGATGGCAATGGGATCTGGCGTGGTATGCGTGGATGGTTGGTCTTCACCGGCAATCCGGTTTTTCACCGTGGAGATCAATCCACATTTTTTTCCGGTGATGGTGAACAGTTCGTATAACAAAGTGGCCACGGTAGTTTTACCGTTGGTTCCCGTAATGCCGATCAGTTTTAATGAGGCCGATGGGTTATCGTAGAAATTGGCGGCGATGATACCCAAGGCTTCGGTAGAATCGGACACGGCCACATAAGTGGCTTTTTCGAAACGGTTTTTCGGAATTTCTTCACAAATTACTGCCACGGCTCCTTTTTCTACGGCCTGTGCAATGTATTCGTGTCCGTCGGTTTGCGTGCCTTTAACAGCTACGAACAACGAAAAATTACCCACGCGGCGAGAATCCATCGTGATGGAATCGATGGCCACGTTGGTGTTGCCGGCTACATCGCCGATCCGCACCCCGTATAATATGTCGCGTAGCAATTTCATCAGCCTAATTGTATCGTTATGGTTTGACCTTTTACCAACTTGCCACCCGATTGCGGCACTTGCCCGATTACGGAGCCTTTGCCTGTTATATTCACTTTCAGTCCCAAGCTTTCGAGTAGGTAAACCGCATCACGGGCACCCATTCCCTTTACATTCGGAATTTGCCCTTTGGATAATTGTGGTTTCTGAAACGTAAATTTTTGGCGGACATGTTCCGCTACCGCAAAACCCGCGGAGCTGCTTAGCATTTCGTTTGAAATATTGAGCCGGTTCAACACCAAAGAAGCTTCGGACGCAAAACCGGATTTTACGGAAGGATAATTGGTATCGGAAATCATCGGTAAGTTTCTGTTGTAAGGCTTGTGGATGTCTAATGCGCCCGCATAAACCTTATCGGCTACGGCCTTGAAAATTGGCCCGGCCACGATGTTTCCATAAAAGCCGCTGGCCGATGGTTCACTGATAACCACGATGCAGGAATACTTTGGATCGTTCGCCGGAAAATACCCTACGAATGAGGCACGGTAAATCACTTTTCCATCATTGCGGTATCTTCCGCCTACGGCTATCTGTGCCGTTCCGGTTTTGCCGGCCGCCTTATATATCAAACCTTTCAGATTTTTGGCGGTTCCGTTTTCCACAACACCTTCCATCATTTCCTTTGCCTGTTTGATGGTATTGTCGGAGGCTATTTTTTCGTCGATTACGTGCGTGGGGAATTCCTTCACCACTTTACCGCGGCGGCGAATTTCCTTCACAAACCTTGGCTTCACCATTTTTCCGTTGTTGGCTACGGCGTTGTATAAAGTAAGTACCTGCAATGGCGTCAAACGGGATTCATACCCGATGGACATCCAAGGTAAGGTAGGTCCGCTCCAATCCCGGTCCTCCGGATTTTTGATGCGGGGATCGCCTTCTCCGGCAATCTCCAACCCCAAAGGCTTGTCTAAATGGAACTGCTTCAAACGCTTCACGAACCTTTCAGGCTCGTCTTTGTAATATTTCCAAACCATTTTGGCGATCGAGACGTTGGATGATTTCTCAAACGCCTGTTTCATGCTGATAACGCCATCTCCCCCTTCGTGGGAATCGCGCATGGTACGGTCAAAAAATTTCGCTGTACCGTCACCGGTATTGACGGAATCTGACAATTTGATATAACCGTCTTCCATCAAGGCCATCATGGAGGCCAACTTGAATATGGAACCCGGCTCGATACTTTCCCAAACGGCATAATTTTGACTTTCGGAATAAGATCCGTCGCTTACACGTTTGAGGTTGGCAATGGCTTTTACGTCGCCGGTGGCCACTTCCATCATTACCACGCAACCGTGCTCGGCATTGTGTAAAGTCAATTGGCGGTTGAGTTCAGAGTTAGCTACGTCCTGCAACGTAACGTCGATCGTGGTATATAAATCGGCACCATTTTCAGGCTCAATTGCATAATCATCACTTACCGGACGCCACATACCGCCAGAAAGTTTTTGCATCAAACGCAAACCTTCGGTACCCGTCAATTCTTTGTCGAATGCGTCTTCCAAACCGTACGGTTTTCCTTCGGGACCAGTTTTTCCGATGGTACGCGCGGCCAAATCGCGGTAAGGCTTCACACGCTTGGTGGAAGCCACGGCAATCATTCCGCTTTTATTTACCCCTTCGCGAAAGATGGGAAACGCACTCGTTTTTTGTAATTGGGAATAACTCACCCCTTTTTTGATGAGCATATAGCGGTGCTTCTCCCGGTAACCTTGGCGAAGGATGGCAGCGTAATCCGCTTTCGTTCTGTCTTTATATAAATTGGCTAAGTTCCAGGCTAACGAATCTACACCATCATCAAATGTTTTCTTTTTGAGGCCGTCGGCTTTCATGTCCATACGGAGCTCATACACCGGAACGGAAATAGCCAAGAAATCGCCATCGGCCGAGAAGATGTTTCCACGCAATGCTTCCACCTTGCGGTATTCCAACGTCAAATCTTCCGATTTTTGGCGTAACTCTGCCCCTTCCACAAATTGGATATACAGCACACGCGCCAATATGGCAAATGCAAAGACTCCCGTAAGTACATACAGGAGAAATGCGCGTTGTAATATGCTGTTTTTTCTATCCATTCAATTCTGTGGTCTTAAGTATCAAGTAGCAAGACTTTTCTGCTTTTTGACTCTCTTTTACCTCTATTTATATTTTGTCTTGATACCTGATACCAACTACCCGATACCCTTAATATATTTTCGTTTCCTTTTCGTTTATCCTAATCACGTTTGGCGGCGTCACGCTTTCCTTCAAACCCGATTCGGCCATTTTCGTAGCGATTTCGGTCTGCTTCATGTTGAACATCAAATCGGCCTTTACGCTTACGTAGTTTGTATGTAGGTCCTTTACACGCTTGTTGAGCTGCTGGATTTTCACCACTTTACGTTCCACATAATAGGCGTTGGCTATGTACACCAATGCCAGCGCGGTAAGAAAAAGCACAAAAGGCACATATTTAATGGCTTTCGCATCGGCCAAAAACTCTCCGCGCAGCACACGCCAAGGAGAATAGCGCCCCAATTTTTTTGGGGCCGATCCCACTTTCGGTTTTTGCTGGACACGCGGCTGCTCCACGACCACCGGTGGAACTTCCAACGGCTTGTTCTGTTTGGTTATGGGAGCTTTTGGAATCATATCTTTTCTGCCACCCGGAGCTTTGCGCTGCGGGCCCTGTTATTCATTTTTATCTCTTCGTCCGTAGGGATGATGACCTGACGGTTAATGGCTTTCATTTTCACCAGCGGATTTCCAAAAAAATCCTTTTCCACTTCCCCGGCAAAATTTCCGGCGCGGATGAAGTTTTTCACCAGCCTATCTTCCAGCGAGTGGTAAGAAATCACCGATAATCTTCCGCCCGGCGCCAGTATATCTTCCGAAGCCATGAGCAGGTCCTTCAAACCGCCCATTTCGTCGTTCACCTCTATGCGCAAAGCCTGGAAAACACGGGCAAGAAATTTATGCTCGTCCTGCTTGCGATAGAATGGCGCCAACACTTCCTTCAACCTCACCGTGTTCATCACGGGTCTTGCGGCGATGATGGCTGCGGCCACTTTACGGGAATTGGTGAGCTCCCCATATTCATATAACACACGGGCCAATTCCTCGGCTTCGTAGTTATTCAATATATCTGCCGCGGTAAGCTTAGCGTTTTGGTCCATGCGCATATCCAATTCAGAATCGAAACGGATGGAAAAACCACGCTCTGGCGTATCGAACTGATGGGACGAAACACCCAAATCGGCCAGAATACCATTTACTTCCGGTATTTTTAAAAACTTCAGATAATTTCGGATAAAACGAAAATCTGAAGCCACAAAATGAAGTCTCGGATCTTCGGGGGCATTCTTTTTGGCGTCCTCGTCCTTGTCAAAAACCACCAACTTCCCTTCGGGGCCCAACAGACCCAAGATATGCCTGGAATGCCCGCCACCACCAAAAGTGCAGTCTACATACACGCCGGAAGGCTGAATCGCCAATCCGCCTACGGAATCATGTAAAAGAACGGGGTTATGGTACTCACTCATCAGAACCTCCGAAGTTGATGTTACCCAATACGTCTTCGGCCAATTCCTCCATGTTGATTTCGTGGGACATCACGGTTTCGTAAGCTTTCTTATCCCAGATCTCGATGATGCTTCCGCTTCCCAACACTTTGATATCGGTCTGGATATTGGCATATTCCGTCAATGCTTTTGGCAAAAGGACACGGCCCGTGCTATCCGCCTCTGCACCCGTGGCTCCGCCTATGATGCGGCGGACCAATGCGTCATGCTTTGGCAACAGGCGGTTGAGCTTACTTAAACCCTTGTTGAGTTTTTGCCACTCGTCCTGCGAGTACAGCACCAAGCATTTCTGATGGAGATTCCGGTTGATCACGAAACCCTTGTCAAAGGCTTCGCCCAGCTGCTTCTTTAGGGCAACGGGGAACATGAACCGCCCTTTGGTGTCCACTTTGCAATCATATTCTCCGATCAGGTTTAACATTCGCTTTTATTGACGTCGTAAAATTAGAGGTATTTTTACCACTTTCTGACACAAACTACCCTTTTTTACCACTTTGTTGAAAACTTTACGCAAAAACGAATGCATTTGTTGCATTTCGACACATGATGAGTTTTTATAAATTCTAATTAAGTATTTAATAATCAATGTATTAAATACAAAATAAATTTCATTAAAAATGAAAGTGGGATAAAGTGTAGACGATAAATCTGTTAATATTTCTGAAACCGTTTTTATTGCCTGAATAAAGCTGTGGATCAAACATTTGTAACATATCTTTTCATCAAGAAATTTGTGCACGGAGAAATATGTAGGATATGAGATCAGGCATAGCTGAAGAGGCAAGGACAAAAATGAATTGGACGGATAGATTTGTCGATCGCATCACGAACTTTACCAACCGACCGATATAATGAATTCAAGAAGGAATATACTTGTCATCAAAGTGAATCTCTGGTAAAAGAAGCAGGCCAATCCTACAAAATCCCAGACCATCGGTTGAATCGTGCCTACATTTCCGTGCACAAATTGGTGCTTTCGTTATTTTATTTACTTTTGGGATGAACACAAGTGTGTATGAGCTTTGAAATAAAAGAAGAAAAGAAGTTTAAGTATGTAGAAGAAGGTTCGGGCCCCGTCCTGATGCTTCTTCATGGGTTGATGGGCGCATTGAGTAATTTTGAGGACGTCATCAACCACTTTAAACAAAACTATACCGTCGTGGTCCCCATCATGCCTATTTTTGAGCTTCCTATTTTGGACGCCGGCGTGAAACCACTCTACAAATACATCAAGGAATTCATCGAATTTAAGGAATACGACAAGGTATCGATGCTAGGAAACTCGCTCGGTGGCCACGTTGGGCTCGTGTATGCGGTAAATCACCAAGACAAACTGAACCACCTGATTTTGACGGGAAGTTCGGGCTTGTATGAAAATGCATTCGGCGGTTCTTATCCGAAACGGGAGGACTATAACTTCATACGCGAAAAGGTGGAGATCACCTTCTACGATCCGGCTGCGGCCACGAAGGAATTGGTGGATGAAGTATTCGACATGATTAATGACCGCGCCAAATTGGTGCGCATCATTGCCATCGCCAAGTCGGCCATCCGCCATAATATGGCGGACGAACTCCATAAAATCAAAACGCCCACGTGTTTAATTTGGGGTAAAAACGATACCATTACGCCGCCAGAGGTAGCAGAAGATTTTAATAAACTGATAGAAAATTCCGAATTGTTCTGGATAGACAAATGTGGCCACGCCCCTATGATGGAACATTCTACGGAATTTAACCAAATCCTGGACGGTTGGTTAGCAAAACACTAAACACGGCATCTATGCAAATCAAGAATGCCGAATTCGTCATCAGCAACACAGATCCCGCGAAATGTCCGAAGGACACTAAGCCCGAGTATGCCTTCATAGGCCGGAGTAACGTGGGAAAATCCAGTATCATCAATAGCTTGGTGATGCGTAAAAATTTGGCGAAGACATCCTCCACTCCCGGAAAAACGCAACTCATCAACCACTTTATCGTAAACAACGAGTGGTATATCGTGGATTTGCCGGGCTACGGTTATGCCAAAAAGGCCAAAAGCGACCGTAAAAGCTGGGCTTTATTCATAGAAAAATATTTATTGGAAAGGCCGAACCTGGTTTGCCTTTTTGTGTTGTTGGATTCGCGTTTGCCCTTGCAAAAGATAGACAACGAATTCATGATCTGGCTGGGCGAAAATGAAATTCCTTTCTGCATTATATATACGAAAGCAGATAAATTAGGCAAGATGGCCATCGAGAAGAACATTTCGGCGCTAAAACGCGACATCAAAAAGACTTGGGAAGAATTGCCCACGAGTTTCGTTACATCCGCGGAACAAAACGTGGGTCGTGAAGAAATTTTGGCATTCATTGACGAATGCAACAAGAATTATAGCTCGTCCTCGTAAAGTTCCGGGTGCTCATAGCGGGCCATATAATATTCCCACACTTTGGTTTGTGCGTTGAGTTTTTCCTGTCCACGCTTAGGTTTTACGAATTCATTTTTATGTGCCTTATCTATGATGCGCGACTTGGTGTTGTCGTTCATATACAATGTCATAAAATCAATCAGACGTTTTTTATAACGCAGCTCGTTGATCGGATAGGCCACCTCGATCCTACGGCTTAGGTTACGATTCATAAAGTCTGCCGAGGAAAGGTACAGTTTATCGTCTCCCGCATTTTTGAACCAATATAAACGGTGGTGCTCCAGAAAACGGTCTACGATACTCGTTATATGTATGTTTTCGCTTAAACCGTTTACGCCCGGCAACAGACGGCAAATGCCCCGGTTAATGATACGTACCGGAACGCCGGCCTGTGATGCCTCGTACAATTTCGCAATCATATCGGGGTCATCCAAGCCATTCATCTTCAATACCACACCCGACTCTTTTCCTTGCAGGTGGTGGATGATTTCTTTGTCGATCAACTGATAGATATCCGACCGTAATCTATCCGGAGCCAACAGCAGATGTTTGAATTCATATCGCTTACGCATGTCGCACAGGATGGAAAATACCTGCTCCGTCTCGGATGTAAGCGTGCGGTCCGACGTCAACAAGCCAAAATCGGTATATATATTGGCGGTATTTTCATTAAAATTACCGGTAGAAAGATAGGCATAACGCTTGGTTTGTGCACCTTTCTTCTTGGTAATCAAGCACAGCTTCGCATGCACTTTCAATCCAGGGAAACTGTACAATACATTGCAGCCGGCTTTCTTTAACTCTTCCGACCAATATATATTGGAAGCTTCATCAAACCTTGCTTTCACCTCAAAAAATGCGGTTACCTTTTTGCCAGCCTTGGCGGCGGCAATCAATGCCTTGCATACCTTGCTGTCCGATGCCACGCGATAGAGCGTAATCTTGATTTCAGTTACGGATTCGTTGGCCACGGCCAATTCCAAGAACTTGATGAAATAATCGTACGAATGATAGGGATAGTGCAACAACACGTCTGTTTCATTCAATACCTTGAAGTATGATTTTTCGCCTTCCAGCCAATGTACGGGCACTTTGGGTAAGGACGGGTATTGCAAATCTTGCCGGCTGACAAGCAACACGAACTCAAAGAAGTCGCTAAAATTATGGTATTGTGCACCGGCCACGCAGTCGTTATCTTTCAGGTTCCATACTTTTTTAAGTACGGAAAGGAAGGGTTTTGGCATCCGATCATCATACAGAAAACGAGCCGGGGCACCATCCAACCGACCTTTAAGGCTTCGCTGTATTTTACGGATCAAACTGCCCGAAAACTCGTCCTCGATGTTTAATTCCGCATCGCGCGAAAGTTTGATGGCATAACCCGTAGATTCAATTTCCTTGCTGTGCAATTTCGGGAAACAGATGCGGATGATATCATCCAAGAAGCAGATTTCCTTTATGTCGCCTTCCGTGGGAAGTTCTATAAAACGTCCTACTTCAACAGATGGAATTTCTACTACCAACGAATTTTTAGCGGGTTCTTTTTTCCCTTTGAAAACCAAGTAGTTTTTTCTATTTTCCAAAAAGACGGGCTTCGTGTAGAAAGTAAGTTTGAATACTTTGAGCAAAGGTTCGATTTCTGCATCGAATAATTTCTGGATGTAATCCTTATGCTTGGCCTTCAGTTCCTGTTCACTAAGCAGAAAAATGCCCTTATCGTTAAGTCCGGGAATGATTTCTTGGCGGAAAGTCTTACCGAATTCATTTTGCTGCCGGCCCACTTCCTTGATGATGTTTTCCAATAATTCATCCGGATCGAAATCCAATTTTTTTGAACTATTATCTTCCGACAGCGAACGGATAGCCGCCACCTTCACGCGAAAAAATTCATCGAGATTGGATGAATAGATCGCCAAAAACTTCAACCGCTCCAATAATGGAACGTTTTTGTCCATGGCTTCCTGCAGCACGCGGTAGTTAAATGAAAGCCAACTGAGGTTATTGCTATATAATGGAACTTTATACGCCATGAGGATAATTGAAGCACAAATGTAAACACGAAATGCGATTAACATAAAAAGTAAATTATAACAACAGGTTAAAACACACCGGCATAACACCCGCTTAACCTTAATTTAAATTTGCCGCCAACGCGTAAGGGAAATATGCTTGTGGATGAATGCTTAACTTTGCCTCCATCAGCAGAAAAAATATGTATTCACACCGCCGTTTATTTTTGGAACATTGCGCCCAGACGAGTCCCAAGCCCATCGGGTTAGAAATCATGAAAGCGCGGGGTATGTACTTGACGGACATCCATAACAAACGGTATATGGATTTAATTTCCGGCATTTCGGTGAGTGCCCTTGGGCATTCGCACCCGGATGTGGTAAGGGCCGTACAGAAACAAGCCAAAACCTATATGCACCTGATGGTATATGGTGAATATGTGCAACACCCGCAGGTAAAGGCCGCACAAGCTTTGGTGGAGATGTTGCCAGAGAACCTGAATTCTGTCTATTTCACCAATTCGGGTAGCGAAGCGGTGGAAGCGGCCATGAAATTGGCCAAGCGTGTAAGCGGCAGAAGCGAAATCATCGCTATGGAAAATGCTTACCATGGCAGCACGCAAGGCGCATTGAGCTTGATGGGTAGCGAATATTTCAGGGATGCTTTTCGCCCGCTACTGCCGGGAATCAGACATCTCCGGTTTAACCACCACGACGATCTTGAAAAAATAACAAAACAAACCGCCGCCGTTTTTTGTGAAACCATACAGGGCGAAGCCGGCGCGGTAGTGCCGGATATCGAATGGATGCAGGCTTTACGCCAACGTTGTTCCGAAACCGGCGCCTTGTTGGTGCTGGACGAAATCCAATGTGGCATGGGCCGCACGGGCACATTTTCGGCCTTTGAACAATTTGATATCGTACCGGATATACTATTATTGGCCAAAGGCTTGGGCGGAGGCATGCCCATCGGCGCCATGGTAACGGATAAAGACCGGATGGATAAATTCAGTACCAACCCGGTGCTGGGGCATATCACCACTTTTGGGGGACATCCCGTATCGTGCGCGGCGGCTTTGGCTACGCTACGGCACATCAAAAAAAATAAATTGTGGGAAAATGCAAAAAAAGCCGAGACAGAATTTAGATCAAAGTTAACCCATCATAAAATAAAAAAAATATCCGGTCGGGGGCTGCTATTGGCAGTAGAATTTAGCCACACAGAAGAAAATTTGTCTATCGTAGAGCTTTGTATCAACAATGGTTATATAACAGATTGGTTTTTGTTCAATGATAAAAGTTTACGTTTGGCACCACCATTAATCATAACAGAAAAGCAGATAAACCAAGCGGCGAAAGGCATTGTAAACGCCATTGATAAACACGATTTAGTATAATCATATTTCGTCAATTATTTACGTAGGTTAAAATTAATTTGCACATTTGTTGCTTGTCATAATTGTGTTAATTAAATTTTATATGAAAAAAACCTTAACGGTATTTTTTATTTTACTGCCAGCCCTCCTTTGGTCACAAAGTGTAGATTTCAAAAAACAAAACTTTCCGAGCGACGAAAAAGGGTTCGAGAAAGCATTATCAAACTATAACCGAGGTTTCGATTATTTCGACAGGGGGCCGCGTTATTTTGAGCAATCATTAAAATACCTTTTGGAGGCCAATGCATTCAATCCGAACAATGCGGATTTGAATTATGTGATCGGAAATATCTATAACGCATTAAACCTAAAAGGAGAAGCTGCCGAGTATTATAAAAAAGCAGCTTCACTGAGCGCCAAATACAAAAAGGAGGGCCTGCGCCTTTCGGCTGAAAACCTTCATTTAGATATGCAATGGGATAGGGCCATTGAGGAATATAACGATTATATCGCCTTCCTAAACCAAGAAATAGCTAGCGGCGGCAAGAAAGATAAAGATGCCTTGACGGCTGAAATTGCCGAGATACAAGCAAAAATAAGGGAATGTGAGAATGGTAAAGTTGTAAGCAAGGATACGGTTTCCATCGTGGTCATCAACTTAGGAAAAGGGGTCAATTCAAAATACCCTGAATATTCCGCCGTGGTTACTGCCGACGAAAAAACCATGTATTTCACTTCCAGACGTGCAACCACGACCGGTGGTAACATTCCTTCCGGAGATGTTTATTACTATGAGGACATTTACCAATCCACCAAAGGGACGGATGGCAGATGGAGTACTGCGAAAAACGTGAAGGGCTTCATCAACTCCAAAGATCACGAAGGTACCGTGGCACTTAGCCCCGACGGGAAGAAAATGATCATCTATCGCCATAAAAATTCCGGAGACCTGTACGAAGCCAAATTGGGAGAAGACGGCAGCTGGGGCGTGGCGGTGAACATGGAAGGCATCAATTCGAAGTCCAGGGAAACGCACGCATCTTATAGCCCAGATGGGAAAACAATTTATTTCGTTTCTGATAATCCTACTTATGGAGCCAAAGGGCTGGATATTTTTAAGGCCGTTTATGACGAAGCCGGACAAAAATGGGGAACGCCGGAAAGATTACCGGAGACGGTAAATACCGATTCTGACGAGGATGGCGTGTTTATTGACACGGAAGGCAAATTCCTTTACTTCAGCTCGAAGGGCAGAAACAGCATTGGTGGATATGACGTATTCAAATCCGAAATCGTGAACGGAATTCCTTCTGAAGCGGTAAATATGGGCTATCCGGTGAATACGCCTTCGGATGAGATTTTTTATGTGGTGATGCCAGGTGGCAAAAGAGCTTATTTCAATTCAGCCCGTAAAGGCGGATATGGGGAAAAGGACATTTATACCATGTTGCTGTTGAAAGACCTTAAATTGACGCTTTATGGCTCCATCTATGATAAAACGACCAACTCGGTGATTAAGGATGCCACTATCCAGATCAGCAAAAACAATATGCCGGTTGAATTGGCTTACCCAAATCCGGGAGAATACACCGGCGAAGTTTTGGCAGCCAATAAATACAAAGCCGTCGTAACGGCAACGGGATACGAAGAGCAGATCGAGTTCTTCACGGCCAGTATGGAACATCCAGACTCGTTGAGCATCCGGAAAGATTTCTTCCTGAACGCACTTAAATCTTTCGTGCTGAAAGGCAAAGTATATGACCAAGCCTCCAACCAAACCATCACCGGGCAGCTTGAGATCAGCAAGGTGATGACGAACGATGTAGTGACTGCGACCGCCACCAAAGACGGTTACGAAACTAAACTGGATCGTGATGCGGTTTACAAGGTAAAAGTAACATCATCAGGCTATGAGCCATACGAAGACATGCTTTCCATCAATGAATTGGGTGACAATGCGGAGTTGGTGAGAGATTTTTATTTATTGAAAACCGGCACCAAAGCAGAATCTAAACCGATTACCGTGAAAGGTTTTGCATACGATAAGGTTTCTAACAAGCCGCGTAATGCTACCATTACAGTGAAAGACGACAAAAACAAAGTCGTTGCTACGGTAAAAGCTACGGCTGATAAAGGCTATGAAGTGAAATTACAATCAAACAAGCCTTATTCCTTTACCGTGGAAGCCGACGGTTATAACAAGATTGAGGAAACGTATACCCCGAAAGCGAACAAAAACCAAACAGAAGCAACCAAAAACTTCTACTTGGAGGTGCCTACATCTGAAAACTTATTGGGTATCAAAAACATATATTTTGATTACGATAAATATTCTATCCGCGATGAATCCATCAAAGATTTGAAAGCTATCGTAAAAAACATGGAAGAATTTCCTGGTTCGAAACTGGAATTAAGCGGCCACACCGACAACAAAGGATCATACCAATACAACCTGACGCTATCATTGAATAGGGCCAAGGCTGCATACGACTGGTTAATCTCCAACGGAGTTTCAAAAAGCCGTATCAAATACACTTATTACAGCTTCAATAAACCGGCAGAGCCAAACCAAAATCCGGATGGTTCCGATAATCCGGCTGGACGTCAGAAAAACCGTCGCGTTGAATTTAAGTTATTCAACGTTGGTAACAACGACGCAGAATAGTGAAGAAATATTCTATAAAAAAGCCCCGTCTTATGATAAGACGGGGCTTTTTTTATATACGTTGTAAGTTAGCTGCCTGTTATTTGGTAATCGTTCTTATTCTGAAGCTAGGAAATCATCACACCGCGCTCATTCAACACAGGGATATTGGTGAAATTTTCGGGCTTGATACTTTCCGCCAAGAATATAAAGCGTTTATCGAATATTTCGGTTCCTATATAATAACTTACCCAATATTCGTTGTGTAAACCAAATACATCTTCCACGATGGCTTCCACTTTCACTACTTCCCTAGCCGGAATATTTTCGTAAAACCAACGCAGTTCCGACGTCTTACGCACTTCGTTATTCAATTCTCCATACCCTTTGCTGGTAATGAAAACTCCGGTGATCGGAAAATCGTTCAGGTTAATGAGATAAACATTCCAGTCTTCTGAATGTTCGTCTCCTTCTCTCACAATGGCCACGGCCACATTTTTCACTTCGTTTACAGGAATATCCTTTATCATATTACGGCTTGTTATAAATGCCGTTGAAACGCGAGCTCATGCTTTTATATTCGCTTTCGGTCAATTCCAACGGACCTTTTCCGTCGCCAAAGTTAACATATCCGTAAAACTTCGCATTAGGATTTTGCGTGGAAGCACTGGAATATGCTACCAAAATAACCACTTTCTTATCTAAGGATTCTTTTAACCTGGCTTGGCGGATGAGCTCCGCCTCGGCCTCTTTTTGCTTATTTCTTGCGGCAATCAGCGCCTTACGTTCGTCACTCAGGCGCTTTTGCTCTATGTAATTGCGTTGCTTTTTGGTATCGCTGGCTTTCAACCGTTCGCCCTCCTCCTTTTTTCTTTGGATTTTGGCAAAATAGGCATCCTTCCTTTCGCTCCTAATCCTCTCCCAATTCCTTGCCCTCTCTACGGCACTGAAATCCTTCTGCCTATCGTTTTTAGCAACATCTACCTGATAAAACACGGATTTACCGCTTCCGCCCGAGGGCGCAGCCGTATTGGCATACACTTCTTCCCGCGAGGCTTGGTTACGTAGCTCTTCTTGCGCCAAGCGTGCCTTTTCCTTTTCGGCAAAAATACTGTCTTGGATTTCTTTTTGCCGCATGGCAGCCCATGTTGCCGCGGCGTTATCAATATCCACTTTTTCTTGGCGTAATCGCTCCTGCTCTTCCCTACGAAGATTTTCGGCTTCAGCATTTTGTGCCGCTTGGGCTAAACGAACCCTTTCATTTTCCTTGAAAAGGCTGTCCGCCATTTCTTTTTTTCGTTGTAATGCCAACACCGCATCTTGTTCTGCTTTTTGTCTATCATGCAAAACTTTGTCTGCTGCTTCTTTTTTCAATCGTTCGACTTCTTTTTCGGCGGCCAATTTTTGCAATTTTATTTTTTCGTTTTCTTTAAAAAGACTGTCCGATTCTTGTTTTTTACGAAGTTCTTCCAACTTTTTCAACTCTTCGTCACGCTGTCTTTTTATTAAGGCTTCGTCTTGCGCTTTTTTTACCGCTTCTTCCTTTGCTTTCTTTTGTGCGACTATTTCCGCAGCACGTCTGGCATCCTCTTCGGCCTTTTTCTTGGCCATCGTCGCGGCAGCTTCATCCGCCTTTTGTTTGGCTGCGGCATCTTCCGCTTTCTTTTTATCTAATTCAACTTTTTGTCGTTCGGTCTTTTCAAACTCTTCCTTTTGATTCTGTTCTTCCAACCACCGCTTCTGCTCGGCTTGCTTTGCCTTTAATGTATTCCTGAAGGCCTCTTCGGTTACCATGTCTCGGTTAAAATCGTCTATCGATTTATCAAAGAACAACCTACTCACCGGTACTTCGTACGCCTCGTCTAAGGGGCCGTTGGTAGCTTTCGGAAGGCTCATGTTAAAGGCCAGGGGTTCCACGGTTTGGTCATGCGCTTCTGCCGGCAGGTTTGTTTCTACCTTGATTTTTTTTGTGACGCATCCCGGAATGGAATAGACCAGTTCGTAATCGCTGTCAAAGGGAAGTTCTACTTCATATTTACCGCCGGGACCGGGAAAAACCTCTTGGTAAAATTTACCGTCCCTATAAATTTTCACGGAACCGGATGCCGCCGAGCCGCCTTCGCCTTTGACGAGGCCGGTAACCACGATTCCTTTCTCCGCCTCACCGTAAAAATTCCAGACCTGTTGCGCGATCGCACTATGACTGAAAATAAATACGGCAACCAGAAACAAGAATGTTGAGGTAAACCTTTTAAATTTTGCGTGGGCTGACAAAATCACAAAAAAGAAAAAATGTTAGTGACGAAGTGGGTAGCCAAATTAGAGAATTTTCAATGATTTTTCATAATTTTTTATCCCCCTTAATATCAATATAAAGTATAGGCAAGAAACCACCCCTTCCAAGACGGCATATCCTGATAACCAAAGCAATTCATCATCAGTTCTGACGAACATATAAGCACCGATACAAAAAAAGTGTATGTATTGGATCAAACTTCCTTCCTTAATCCGATCGAGTGCAGCAAAAGTGACCGCAAACGGAAAAACGATAATCCGCAACGCGAATGTGAAGGCCAAGATTTGCGCATATGTGCCCGAAATCGAATATTCTTCCCCAAATACTAAACCAAACAAAAAGGGAGAAAGAGTAACAAAAACCAAAAAATAAAACAGCCCCGCTAACACCAAATTCTTAAAAATCCGTAGCACCTTACCATGGATTTCTTCCCTGTTCCTATAGGCAGACGCCAACCTTTCGTTGATGACGACCGATAACGAGTTTACGATAAACATCACCGGAACGCCCAAGGTTTGGAGACATAAATCGAAATAACCGGTTTGTTCTTTTCCGAAAAGTCGGTTGAACATGATGGCCGGGAGTAATAACCCGGCGGAGTTGAGTAAGGTGGGGAATAAACTGTATTTGGGAAAACGTACATATTCTTTCAGTAATCTTTGGATGGAAGATAACCTTACGTATTTAAACGTGAAACCGTTTTTGAAAATGTAAAATATTCCGGCGATGTTGAATACAAAGCGTCCAAAAAGTTCACCGATCATCAGTCCGGGAATGCCGCTGAATGCGGATAAGCCAAGCTGCCCACCCCCTTCAGCGATCCTACGGTTTAATTTGAGCCATGTAGTGGGGCCAAATTTTTTCTTTCTCACCAACCAGCCGTTCCACAAGGTGTAATTGGCATAAAAGAACACGGCCGGAGCCACGCCATAGAGCCACGGTGCAAAATCATCATCTACGTTAAGTGCCCGCATGAGCGGATGGGCAAAAACAGCCAATAAAATGCCCAGCACGGTACTGAATATGACATTGATGAAGAAAGCGCCCACCATGATGTTATCCGCTTCCTTTTGCGAACGCGGGAGCATGACTGCCAATTCGTAACGAAATGTGGCAATGACGACTGGTATACCCGCCAGGGAGGAAAATATGGAGAAGTATCCAAAATCTGCAGCCGGATACATCCTACGCAGGAATGGCTGTAAAAGCAGAACGATTGCCTGCGCGGCAATCGTTCCGGATATGGTAATGAATGAATTTTTAAAAAATTCGGAGTTCGCATATTGACGGATGCGATCTTTCATGCAGTATGATTAACGGGCGTAAGCAACCGAACGTTTCTCGCGGATCACGGTTACTTTTACTTGGCCCGGGTAAGTCATTTCGTTTTGGATGCGTTGCGAAATCTCGAACGATAAAGCGTCTGAATCGCCATCGGATACTTTTTCGCTTTCCACGATTACGCGTAACTCGCGGCCGGCTTGGATGGCGTAGCTTTTCATTACGCCAGGGAACGAGGCGGCCAATCCTTCCAAATCTTTGATACGGCGGATGTATTGTTCCGTCATCTCGCGGCGGGCACCTGGGCGGGCGCCGGAAATGGCATCACATACCTGAACAATGGGAGCCAACAAGGATGTCATTTCCACCTCATCGTGGTGGGCACCGATGGCATTACATACGTCGGCAGATTCTTTATATTTCTCGGCCAATTTCATCCCGAAGATGGCGTGAGGAAGTTCCGTTTCGCCGTCAGGCACTTTACCGATATCGTGTAATAAACCGGCACGTTTGGCCATTTTAGGATTCAAACCCAATTCTGCCGCCATGATTCCGCACAGATTCGCCACCTCACGTGAGTGTTGCAGCAAGTTTTGTCCGTAAGATGAACGATAGCGCATACGACCTACGTAACGGGTTAATTCTGGATGCAATCCATGGATTCCCAAGTCGATACAGGTGCGTTTCCCTATCTCTACGATTTCTTCTTCGATCTGTTTTTTTACTTTTTCTACCACTTCCTCAATACGGGCCGGGTGGATACGGCCATCCGTTACGAGTTGGTGAAGTGCCAAGCGGGCAGTTTCGCGACGAACCGGGTCAAAACAGCTCAATACGATGGCTTCCGGCGTATCGTCGATGATGATTTCCACGCCCGTGGCTGCTTCCAACGCACGGATGTTTCGCCCTTCGCGACCGATGATACGGCCTTTCACCTCATCGCCTTCCAGGTTGAATACCGTGATGGCATTCTCGATGGCGGTTTCCGTCCCTACGCGTTGTATGGTTTGTAAGATGATCCGTTTTGCTTCTTTGTTGGCGGATAACTTGGCCTCTTCCACCATGGTTTGGATGGAGCCCATGGCTTCGGTACGCGCCTCGTTTTTCAACGCTTCCACCAATTGGTTTTTGGCTTCTTCGGCAGTCAGCCCCGCAATGGTTTCCAATTGCTGAACTTGTTGCTTATGAAGTTTCTCCAGATCGTCTTTTTTCTTTTCCACGATTTCCGTCTGGGCATCCAGTTTGGTTGATTTTTTTTCCAACTCGGTGGCTTGGCGGTTGCTTTGCTCAATTTTTTGGGCCAACGTGGTTTCTTTCTGCTTCATGCGGTTTTCCGCATCGGCCAGTACCTTGTTGCGCTCGTTCACGTTTTTCTCGTGCTCGGCTTTCAATTGGAGAAATTTCTCTTTCGCCTGAAGGATTTTATCCTTTTTGATGACCTCGGCTTCGGCTTCCGCATCTTTGATGAGGCGGTCCGTCTTTTCCCTAGTGATTTTTTTGATGATGGTTTGTGCCGCAAAATAACCTATTGCTAGGCCAATGATGAGGGCAACTAAACCGGCTACTACTATTTCCATTTGTGCTTTACGTTATTAGTGCAGTGGGGCCTGATAACGAAGCGGGTATTTATAGACTGTTGAGGTAAGAAGATATAAATTGTTCCGTTTCGCCCAGTTGTCGTTCCAGTTCGTCCGATTTGATTTCGGATTTGTCCTGTTCCATCTCCATCAGCCGTACGCCTATTTCAAGGGCGCTCATCGACAGTAGATCCTGTGTATCTTGAACGGCAAAGTTATCTTGGTAACTTTTCATGCGCTCGTTCAACATCTTGGCCGCTTTGCGGATAACCTCTTCTTTTTCGGGTGCAATGCTCAAGGGATATTGTCGTCCCCCGATTTGGATTCTTATGGACAGTTTTTCGCTCATTCCGTTATTGGTTTAAAATGGCCAAACACTTGTCTATCTCTCCTATCATCGCATCTAATCTCACCTTCAGTTCCTTTTTCTCAAACCCGTTCTCCGTTAGAATTTCCGTAAACTGCTTGTTTTTGTGTTGATGTTCCGTTTCTGTTATTTGCTGTTTTAAGTTTTCCCTTTCCATTTTCAACGCCAGATTCTCGTCTGCCAACAAACGATTTTCTTCCAACGCCGATTTGTGAAGCAAGATAAGCTTTTCAATCTTAGAGTTTAAACTTGCTACTACTACTTCGACGCCGTTCATGGTGAGTGATATTCAAAACAACATGCAAAATTACTCGCCCAAAGCGAAAAAGCAATTATAAATGTATGTTTCACCCAATACCATCATAAACAGATATTTAAAACCCGTTAAAATCCTATCGTTTTCCGTTCAATATATCCAACAACTGTTTCAGCTCGTCGCACTTCTCTTTCCGCCCGTCTTCCTTATACGCCCTAATGAGGTTTAGTATCAGGAGTTTCAAGACTTCATTATTATCGCATGGCTCATAATATTGGGCATTGTATTCCAAATTCAAGCGCTTTACGAACACATCAATTTCCCTTCTACTGAATACCGAGCCTTTATTCAGCGGATTGATGTAAAATAGGATACGCTCCTCATTCCTCAGATTAAAAAGCATGGAAACGGCACTTTCGTCCTTATAGGCCAGAATAAAGTGTTCAGGTAAATTTACGCCATATACGGGAATTCCCAGCTGCGCCGCCACGATAATGTAAAAAGTGGATATGGATACGGCGTTCCCTTTTTTGGACTCAAGCAGGTTATTCAAAAAATTATTGCCCGGGGCGTGATAATTGGTTGAATTTCCAGAAAACCCATGGATTCCGAATAAAATATGGTTGAGTACCTTTATTTTTTCGAGGGCTGTCTGTTCGTCGTTGATCTCAATCCAGGCATCTTTACGAATACGTTCAATCTGCGCACGGAGTTTCTTTTCTTCCAGATCGGGATATTGGTACTTCGTGAGGATGAGCCAACCTTCAAGCAGGTCATGTTTTTCTCCTTTTGACCAATTTTCTAACGCATGGAGCACATAATCGAACTGGATTTGGTTGACTATATCTTCGATGCGTTGCTGGATCAACGGGTTAAACGATTCTTCCCAGGCGGCTTCCAGATCGGGTACCACTTCGTTTCCATATTCGATGAGTTTATTACGCACGTTATTGAAAATCTCGCTGTTTTCATCGTCCAGCAAGGTAATCAACGCACGTATTTCCCGTTCTTCCTTCATTTCACTCCATCCTCTTTTGGATAGAACGAAAATAACATGCTTCCGGTTTGTTTACGGGTAAACTTTATGATAGTTTTTAACCGTGGATGTTTGATTACTTCAAATGGAAATGATAAGATATAGACAGATTGAGATTAAAATCGGGCCGGACCTCCGTTACGCCACTTACATTATACCCATCATTGGTAAAGGTCCACGCATTGAAATCCCTAAAAATATAAACGCCGGAACCAGCAGTAAAATCCATCCTTAGGCCTTTAATCAAATCAACAGTAATGCCGGCAGCCATAGACTGTGTGGTAGAAAAACTTTGAGGAGATTTGAGACGAAGATGGGTAAAATCCTCATTCCCGGTAGTACAATCTAAATATTGAATCCTGGAATAGCCCGTATTGAAATACCCTGCCCGATAAAACAAAATTGGCCTCACCCGTTTCGATGCATCCATCATAAATTCATATCCGAGAGACATGCCGCCACCCAAAAACTGTTGGGCATTTGATGCGAACTTATAATCGCCATACCTTTCGAACTTATATGGCGTAAGCGCATTTACCTGTGTAAGCATCTGCAAGCCGAACCTAAAATTTTTATATTGCGTAGTTACTCCCAAATATGGGCCGCCACCGGCTATATGCTGGTCGAGACCTGTTTCAATACCTACGGTTACCTGCGTGAAAACAGGTGCGAAAATAAAAATGCAAAAAATGGATAGCAGTAAATTTCTCATGGTTAAAATGGCTAATTGGCACACATTTGTGGTTAATAAATGTACATAGCGAAATTAACAAAAAAGTTAATCGAAACCTTTCCAGATGTTGGTTCTTTCTACAAAATAATCCACGGTCTTTTTTTTAATGGCTGCCGGATCGTCGTTGTCTATATTGTCCGAATGAAAACTAAACGAAAAATTATGACCCAATATTTGACCCGTAGCTGAAATATTTTCGTATTGTACGCCCTTTAATTTCCTTGCGTTGATGGTGTATCGGACTTTGTTTAGAATATTTCCCATTTCTTCTTCACCGTACCTATATTTTAAATAATGCACCACGCCCTCGCCCGCATAAACCCCATTTTCTAATGCCATTCCGGTTAAGGCTGCCAACATTTGGGGAGCATCCGAGGAATTTGCCAAACCCAACCTACATTGGGCCTTATATACAATCATTTCCCAAAACAATAACTCATCCGCAGGTCCACGCCAATATTGGGGCCGCATTGCCATATCGGCCAATTGCAAGAATGCTTGGGCATCTTTATATCGATGCTTCAAAATCCCCAAATGCGCCAAATCCATATAAACCCTAAAAGCTCCCACGAGCGTAGAATCTGCTATGCTATCGGCATATAAATTCTTTGACACTAAATAATCGTATATACTATCCGAAGCATGAAACTGGCCCGAAAAATGGAACTTGGCGGACAAATTGTACAGTTTTTCTCTCGCCGGCCTATCCTGATCTATCATTATTTCCGAGCCTGCATCGCCCATGGAACCATATACTACTTGTGCATGTACAGACATACCGGTTAATGCCACAAAACAAAAGCAGATGATGATTTGCATTGGGATGTAAGGACTTAATTTCATGAAAAGACCGTTGGAATAATTTCTAATTCAAGTGGCTTATGCCTTTCTTTCTTTTTAAGGTATGGAAAAGTAATTCAATATTTATTTCGCCAACCATCGAAACTATGTTTAAAATAATCCATGGATATTTTTCTTATCACGGCTGGATCGTCGCTCGCCTCGTCTTTAAGGAAAATACGAAACTCGAAAGGGGCACCGAGCATTTGTCCTTTAGCATAAGCATAATCTTCCTCCCGGACTTTGTTTGCTGTAATCGTATATTTGGCCCGGCCCAATATTTTCAACATTCCCGTTTCCCCATATTTGTATTTCAGGTAATGCACCAAGCCTTCGCCGGCATGCTCCAACCAGGGATCTTCAAAGGCTTTATTTATTAGGCGGGTAAGCAATGCCGAAGAATGGTCCAATACCAATTCTGTTACCAATTCGTAAGTTTCCTTTTCTGCATGCATCGCTTGGTAAGCATTGCCACAAAAAAATTGAGGTTCTTTCGCTTTGTTGGCCAACTGTAAAAACGTTTGGGCCTCCATATATCTATGTTTCACGATCCTTAAGTGGGCCAAGTTTATATAAATACCGTAAGCTGCGATGCGTGTAGTATCGGACGTATTGATCGTAAACAAATTTTTAGCGATGAGATAATCATAAACCGTATCCGAGGAATTGTAGATACGCCTCCGGTGATAGTTGGCGGCTATATCAAACACTTCATCAATCGGCAGTTTATCCAAGTCAATCTTTTTTTCGTGGTACGGGTCATAAACAGAATGATACATTGCTTGTCCATGCATCATTTCCACGGGACACATAAAGGCAATAACCAAGAATATATTGGTGAAGAATCGCATCGGGGTCATATGGATGGATAAAAAGGTGGATAAAACTGACCGAACACAAATAACGTCAGAAAATCTCCAATCCATATCTTATCCCTTACTTTTGTGGCAGAATTGATGATCATGTCGGAAGAAGAAAAAAAGACAAAACGAATCTCTAAAGAGTCGGCCAAGAAAGCTTTGGGGATTTACAAATATATCGCACCCTATAAATATCGTTTTATCATCGGATTGTTGTTTTTGGCATTGTCGAGCGCCAGTTCGTTGATGATATTTAACTACCTCGGCGATTTGATCGGTTCGCAGATGCAGAATATGGACAGTGCCGTAAAAAAAATATCGGCATTGTTGATTGCAGCCATGGCCACGCAAGCCGTTTCGTCGTATTTTCGGATCAACCTGTTTGGTTATGTAACGGAAAACTCGATCGCCAACCTGCGTAGCGATGTATACAGCCGGTTAATCAAACTGCCCATTCCCTATTTTACCGAAAAACGTGTGGGCGAATTGAACAGCCGCGTATCCGCAGATATTTCTACGGTTAAGGATACGATGACCTCCGTCATCGCAGAATTTATCCGTGAGGTCATCACCATCGTGGGCAGTGCCGTTTTATTGGCCATGGCATCCTGGCAATTGGTGGCGTTTATGGCCGCTTTGTTACCGGTAATGGCAATTTTTGGCATCTTTTTCGGCAGGCGCATCCGTAAATTGTCGAAAGAAGCACAACAGGCCGTAGCCGAAAGCAATACCATCGTAGAAGAAACCCTGCAGGGAATTGCCACCGTGAAAGCCTATACCGTGGAATTGCTCGAAATAAACCGCTACCTCGGCAAGAACCGGGAAGCGGCGGATATCGGCATTAAAAACTCCCGCCAGAATTCCTATTTCATCACGTTTTTCATCATCTTTATTTTTAGTGCCATCATTTCCGTGGCTTGGTTTGGTTCATACTTGGTTTCTACCGGCGCCATCGAGCCGCAAGGATTTTTCAAATTCATTTTACTGTCCGTATTGATGGCTGCTTCGGCAGGAGGACTGGCCAATAGCTGGGGTGCCATACAACGCGCCGTGGGTGCCACGGAAAACGTGATGGCCATTTTGGATGAAACCGAGGAAGATTTGCAGACGGAAACCATTCCCCGCCTAAAAGGTGAGGTAAGTTTCCAAAACGTTGAATTTACCTATCCGAACCGGGAAGGAAAAAAAGTGCTGAACGGCATTTCCTTCCAAGCCGACCCTGGGGATCGCATTGCCATCGTGGGTCCGAGCGGAGCAGGAAAAACGACATTGACTAATCTTTTATTGCGTTTTTATACTCCACAATCGGGAAAAATTTTGGTGGACCACCAACCGATTGATTCATACCCGTTGCATGCCTATCGCGGCAATTTGGCTATTGTTCCGCAGGATATCATCTTATTCGGGGGAAGCATTGCCGATAATATCCGGCAAGGAAATCCGAACGCTACTGACGACGAAGTTGAATCCGCTGCCAAACGGGCCAATGCGCACGAATTCATATCCCAATTCCCGAGTGGTTATGAAACCTTGGTGGGAGAACGCGGCACTAAATTATCCGGCGGTCAGCGCCAACGGGTGGCCATTGCGAGGGCTATTTTACGTAATCCGGCGATCTTAATTTTGGACGAAGCCACCTCATCGCTCGATAGCGAAAGTGAGCGTGCAGTACAAACCGCGTTGGACGAATTGATGAAAAACAGGACATCTTTTGTAATTGCGCACCGTTTTGCCACCATCCGCAACTGCAATAAAATTTTGGTGATGGACAAAGGCGAAATCAGGGAATTTGGCACACACGAAGAACTAATGGCCAATTCCGAAGGATTGTATAGCCACTTGGCGGCATTACAGTTCCTTGAAAAATAACTTAAACTTGGTACCTTGTCACTGAAATTGGTTGAATGCTTTATGACCCAACAGTAACCGAAGACATCCACGAATGAATCCATTTCTAATATTCTTATACAAAAACGTACCAGAGCTTTTGCAATATTGCCAGTGACTTAGAAAACCCGGTTCGATAACCGCATTTTCAGTAATTCATGCTTACTCAATTGAAATCTGCAATCAAATTAGCCGTCCAATCCAAGGAAATTTTCATCACAAAATATAAGATATATCAATTAATAGATATAGTGCAGATCGACCTCTAGCTTAAATAAAACATCACAAGCGTAAATAAAACAACCACCTTTTGTATAGCATCTTTTATAAAACAGAAAAAAAAGGTATTTATATTTGTATATACAATATACATTAATTTTTTACTACGCCATCCCAAAAGAAAAACACTAAACCAGTATCCGCTCCAGCATCCGCCTTCTTTTTTTATCGCAGCCATTTAGACTGCCTATACTCGACAAACACGTTTCTTTAAAGAACATAATCTATCTGGCTTCACCCAAATCGTATATAATAACATAAACCAAATACACCATGAGAAAAAAATGGATCTTCTATTTCATCGGGGCGCTGTTGGGTTCTCCTTGTTATGCGCAGAGCATAACGCCCAGCACCCTCAATTCGGCAGGCAATTCGGCCGTAGTGGGAACCAATACACACGAGTGGTCAGTCGGCGAAATGGTATTGGTAAACACGGCCACGGCCGGTAGCCATACCGTAACGCAAGGATTGTTGCAACCTACTTATCTCAGCAATGCCGACATCAACGAAGAAACCTTGGGAGCACAGGACCCATTCATCCTCTTCCCAAACCCCAGCGACGGCCAAATATTTTTACAACCCCATTTAGGTGTTGGTACCGTGCTGGACCTAACCTTAGTCGACCTTTCAGGAAAAGTGTTGCTGCGTAATCAGGCTGTCCTGTATAACGGAAACGAGGCACAATCCGTAGACCTCAACTCCTATGCCGCGGGTATGTATATTTTATCCGTACAGTGGCAACAGGACAACAAACCGAAAAGCGTGACCTATAAAGTAGAAAAACGCTAGACCCACACAATAAAAAAACATCAGAAGAAACATCAAAAAATGTATTTATGAAAAAAATATCCATACTCTTGTTTGTCTTGTTTTCCACAACTTTTGCTTGGACACAGACGCCACAAATGCTAAACTACCAAGGCGTGGTACGTAATGCCTCCGGAGACCCGCTGGCTAACCAAAACATTGCCCTCCGCCTCACGGTACAGGATGGTGCCGCCGCTACCCTATACCAAGAAACGCATGCCGTTACAACCAATGCCTTTGGTTTGTATACAGTACAAATAGGCAACGGCACTGTGGTGAGCGGTTCCATGACTAACGTAAGTTGGCTGCAGGGCCAACGTAACCTAAAAGTGGAAGTAGATGCTGCCGGCGGTTCCAGCTTTGTGGATGTGGGTACACCTACCCAACTGGTTTCCGTACCGTATGCCATGGGCGCCAACTCTGTACAATCATCCAACAATGGCGGTGCGGGTCTGGTCGGGAATTCAGCCTCTTCGCTGTGGTGGGGATTTTATGAAAATTCCGTCTACCGCGGATACTTGGGCAGCTACTCCGGTAAAAACGAGGACGTAGATTTTGGTACCGGAGACTCCAATCCATTGGGCAGTGTACATTTAGTAGTGGGAGCCATACCCAAAGTTACGGTAGATTCTATTGGCCGTGTAGGTATCGGTACACGTTTTCCAAAAACGGAACTGCATATCAATGACATATTTGGTGGGGTTTCACGGCTGGGCGATAACGGAGGCTGGACACATCTAGGTCTCGCCAATTCGGCAAGCGGGCCATATAATGCCATTGCAAACGGTGGTAGCTATCTCAGTTTCTTATATGCCACCGATCCAACGGCAGTACTTACCTCCAAAATGGTGATGGATGGTTCCACTAACATATTCCGTCCCTCGAATGACAACGGTATGGCTTTAGGGTCAGCCAGTTCACGCTGGAGTGTGGTATATGCGTCCAACGGTACCATCCAAACATCGGATGAGCGTTATAAAACCAATATCCAACCTTTAGCACCGGGTCTCAGTGCCGTGATGATGCTACAACCTATTTCGTACAATTGGACCAATGAAAAATTACGCTTGGGTACTGGCGTGAATTATGGATTTTCGGCCCAGGCGTTGAGTGAGATATTGCCAGATCTGGTAATCCATACCCCTACGCTGATAGATGCCGAAACCGGTAAACCTACTTCGGAACATGCGGATGCCTATGGCGTAAAATATGCCGAATTTACCCCAATACTCGTAAAAGCCATCCAAGAACAACAAGCCATGATTGAGCAGTTGAAGCAAAAAGTGGCCGAACTGGAGAAAAAAGTGGGTTCTTCAAGATAGAGGCTAGCTCTATTTTTTAAGGCATATAAGAATCATCGAGATTAACTTCTACATGATTCTTATATGCCTTATATCGTTTTCTATTTCTGGTATTGCGTTATTTTTTAATAAAATCCAAGATTTCCTGCTCCTGCGCTTTCACCTTGGGAACATGTTGGTTAGGATAGAAATAATATCCCTTATTCAATTCATAAATTTTCCTTACGGAATCTGCGCCTAACTTATCCTTATCCTGGATGAATTGGTTGAACCAATCGTATGGGTCGATGAACTGTAATTGGTCTCCGGCATTCCTTTTTGCGGTTTCCATCACCGACACATCATAGCGAAGCATATCTGCCCATATGCTATCCCCTTGGGACGATCTGAATACGAACTTGGTGAATGGACGTTGGGTAAAATCTTTCCCATTGATGCAGATTTGTATGTTTCTCTCCTGCAAATAATCCCAGGTGGCCTCTTTTTCGTGGCCAACCATCGTTACCCGTTCCGTAAGGGGCTTACGTGCGATGGATGAATCCGTGAGTCCAAAATTTTCCAGCACAAATTCAAATCCGGCATAATAACATAGGCAACAATCGCCAAAGTTCAATACACGTGCATGGGTGCCTGCGAAAACCGGTTTGAGTTCCTCGCCTATCTTTCTGTATTTATCTGTCGGGTATGAATATTTATGGTAGACATGCGATTCGTATATCTT
>Ga0247814_10000476_pt1 | contig 31772 bp, 34 predicted proteins | sample UWRJL179409R1_FD_179947 | JGI IMG/M metagenome (GOLD analysis project Ga0247814, IMG submission 179947) | Plant litter microbial communities from Arlington Agricultural Research Station in Wisconsin, United States - UWRJ-L179-409R-1 | ecosystem: Environmental > Terrestrial > Plant litter >... | reverse complement strand
ACCGCTTTGTTTGATGATTTTAAGGCCCTTCCGCCGGAAGAAAGAAAGGCCGTGGGTGCCATTTTGAACAAACTGAAATCGGGTGCCGAAGAAAAATTTAAGTCTTCCGAAGCTGGTTTAGGCGAAATGGCAGAAAGCACCGGTTTTGATTTTACACGTCCCGCTTCTTCTTCTCCAACGGGTTCCTTGCATCCCATCAACCAGGTGCGCTCGCAATTGATCGACGTATTTGCCAAATTAGGGTTTGAGATCGCCACCGGCCCCGAAATTGAGGACGATTGGCATAACTTTACGGCACTGAACATGCCCGAAGACCACCCGGCACGAGACATGCAGGACACATTTTTCGTATTCCAGGATCCGGCCGTGGTATTGCGTACGCATACTTCGCCGGTGCAGATCCGCACGATGCTGAAACAGAACGCACCGGTACGCATTATTGCTCCCGGCCGCGTGTACCGTTGCGATTCGGATGCAACCCATTCTCCGGTTTTCCACCAGATAGAAGGTTTATATATTGCCAAAAACGTGAGCTTTGCCGATTTAAAACAAGTGCTCTTCACTTTCGTGAAGGAAATTTTTGGCGAGGGATTGGGAATCCGTTTCCGCCCTTCCTTCTTTCCCTTCACCGAGCCTTCGGCTGAGATGGACATCGAGTGGATCAAAAATGGGGAATCAAGCTGGATGGAAATTTTGGGCTGCGGCATGGTGGACCCGAACGTATTACGCAACTGCGGAATTGACCCGGAAGAATATTCGGGCTATGCCTTCGGACTGGGGGTAGAACGTATCGCCATGTTGAAATATGGCATCCGCGATATTCGTTTGTTCTATGAAAATGATGTAAGGTTTTTGGGGCAGTTTCGTGCGGGAACAGTATAATTGAAGCCAAGCTATACGGCTTGGCTTCAATCAAAAGTCTTGCTACCATGGCGACCAATCTTTCGAAATTTTTGTGTAACTTCCTTTTTACTGTGATACTACCAATAATTTCGCGAAATGTTCCTTGGATTCGCAGTCGGTTATTTTTATGACGTATGAGCCATTGGGTATACCTTTTAGATCTATTAGATTACTTGTCCCTTTAATGTTACAAACATTAACACCCGTATTATTAATTATGTCCATGTTATGTATACAATCTATACCTTTAACCTGTACGGCATCTTTGGCCGGATTAGGGAAGATTATTATTTGATTATCCTCTTTCGGTGAATTATCTGGGGTTTTAACATTAACCGGCTCTACATTATCCATCATAATAATTTCCGGCCTATTCACCACACGGTTGGGATTTTCAACAGGGGCCATTCTATATGTTCCAGACCAACACTCGTACTGCTCATCTTGGTGAATCTGGGCTACAAGACGAGCGCCAGCTTTTACCTGAAAACCAGGTTTAAACTTTATTGAACGGGCATACATGAGTGCACCTGCCGGTAGATTGTCGACTGGGACAGTCATTTTTAAATCTGTTTCGAGTGCCCCAAAGCTGTTATATGTTCTAAAATTACTGGTTGTTCCTTCCACCCCTTGTGGCAGTACTCCTGAAGCGATGGTATTGTTTCTCATATCCATGTAAGGAAAGTTGTCTAGAATACCATAATTAATTCTATACATATTATAAAGCAACATATAATCAAGTCCATTATATTGTTCTGAATACCAATCCTCTCCCCAACTCTGGTGGTAATCATTATCATTTTCTTGGTCTTCTGCCGTTCTTAGGCAGCTTCCTTTACCCCATTTTTCTGGAACTCCTGATGGCCATATTTTTCCCCAGTAATTACCGCCAATCATATATGTATTATCTGGAGTCCATTGGATATTTTCTCTATATGGGCCACGACAGGGACATAGATTTAAATCATTTTTTATATCTGACAATGGATAATAATTATTTGTGTGCCCATATAAGGTATTGTTCAATAAAGAATAAAACTCCCACCCTATCTCTTCGTCAACAATGTCATGCAATACCAACGGGGTAGAAGAGTTTGAAATGGACATAATAATGGCAGATAATGCGCGGTTAACTTCGGTAGTATATGTGGGAAGTTGAGGGGGAAAAGCACCTATTGGTTTTGTACTGTTCGTAAAATATGTTTTTAGGTTAACCAACGAAGAAGCAAAAAAGAAACTGTTGCCTCCGATTAAAACCTCTTTATCTCTAACCGGATTTTTTAATACCCATCCCGCATTATAATGGTTCAATAATCTCATGGCAATGGTTGAGGCTTTATCACCAAGGTTCTGGCCAACATAGGAGGCATCCGAACAGTATTCTTTTACAAGAAAAAGACCCATGAAAATACTAAATAATTGATCCTGTGACACTTCGTTAGCTGGAGGGCCGTTCGACATATAATTATTATGCCTATAACCGTCAGGCGCGGCCGTACCATAATATGCATTTAATGGCCTTGCCATACTACTTGACATAGACGTGTATGGAAATTCGAAATCATCTAATATAGAGGCTGGGGCATCATCACGTAAGATAAAACCGTTCGGTGAGCTTGAGGTATTAGTCGGATCCCATATATCAGCAACCTCATCATAAGGCACAGCCGCCAAGTTTTCCTGAACAAATTCCAAAGAATCTGGAATGGTATGATCGGGGGGAATAGTCTCACCGTTTTCATGGCAAGGAAGTATGGACTCACATAGTGGTACATCATCCTCGTCATAATAGTTCCAAACTTTTTCGGCTACTTTATCCAACCTGTTGATAGTTTCCAAAGCCCAAAACAACTCTTCGGTCGTTTTATTACTTGAAATACTGTTCTGTTGCATTAGTTCAAGTTCTGTTGCTAAAACTGCAATATACCACCCCAGATTGATTGTACCGTCGCCCCAGTGAATTCTGGATTGGACCGGGCTTAATTGGTTCCACCATTCAGCCGGGGCAAAATGTATTTTACTTGCCGGGATATTATAGCCCGGTTTATCACCTACCCTAAGGAAGCGTTCTGTGAGTTGTTTTCGTATATACCAATATTTTTCTTGGTTTTGGCGGTCGTTTTGCCCAAACGATGTTACCGAACCCAATAATATGGCAATAACGATTAAATTTATTGCTTTCATAATCGGTTTTTTCAAATTAAAATGGCAACACTTTACTTTTGTTGGGCGTTAATCGCCTCTATTTTCGTATTCATCTTTTCCATTTTTTCTTCCAATTGAAGAATGTAAAGGGTAAGTTCTTCCACTTTCTCCAATAATTTTACGTTTAGTTCGCCCACGTTAATATGCCCCTGCTCCTGGTATTCGGATTCGGATTGAATGCCTGGCAAGTGTTTATTTTTTTGGATATAATTCCTCAGTTCTCCCATTGGCATCAATGGATATTTATCGGCAAAAACATAGTCGGGAATAGTCACCAAGTCCACCAAGATTTCTCTTGCCCTGATGGTACCGTCAGGGTTAAGGGCAATTCTTTTGGTTCCTGTGCCCAAGCCCGTTGGGCTCTCAATAATCAATCTCCCATTATATATGGTCACGTTGCCGCTGTTTACCATCAGATTTCCATTATTCACTTTTGCATTACCTCCAGAAACTTCAAATTTTTCCGATGGCGCAGTTGTGCCAATACCAACTTTTCCTGTTGGTTTTAAAGACATTATCGTAACATCTGTGGTGCCCGCTCCTTGCATATCAAAAACGAAATCTAATCCTACGTTTGTATTATTGGTGGCTGGGGAGTGGGTAAAAGCTGTCCAATAAATTTTTCTGGTAGTCTGGTCCGACACCTCCAAACCTAAGCCATTACTACCAGGAATAAATACATTCATGTTAGCCTGAATTTTACTCATAAAATTTACGTCCCCCGACGTATTTACCTTGATAGGACTAATATTACCTGTTAGATAATTTAATTCAAACCCATCTCCGCCAAATAACCTCCACGCGCGGACATCCCCATTTATGGATTCAAAATCAAACCTTATAGCGGGAGCTCTATTTGTTATATAAGTCATTCCTCCAGAACTTAGGGACTCCTGATTGTATTTTAATGTTAGTTTTTCTGTCGGTGTGGCTGTGCCAATTCCTACAAAGTTTCCGTTTTGGGTAAGTAGTGATGCTGATGCCCCCGCAGTAGTAACAGTTGCTGCAGTGCTAGACCTTAAAATAGGGAATTGGGCTATTGCTTCCTTAGAAAAGGAAAGACACGATAATACCGAGCATATAAAAAAGACTTGCTTTCTATATTTCATAATTGTTGATTTAAAATATTTTTAGGATTCTTGGTTGTGGTATTGAATTGGTCTCAATCATGTTCCTTATGAACAAATCAAAAGTATGTTATATAAACTTACCCATATCCCACAATCTATGCAATACATCCTTTGGTTGAATGAAATGCGGCTTTGGTTAAATCATGTACTTACAGCCATGTATTTTTATACACAGCTAAAATATGGTTGGTACCATACTCTTTGGATTTTGAAAATATAGCTTATTTCATCAAAAATTCCTTCACGTACTTATTCACCCCTTCTTCCAACGAGGTAAGCGGCTTATAGTAAGACGATGATTTGATGTGTTTCATATCCGCTTCGGTAAAGTATTGGTATTTATCGCGTATGTCTGCCGGGGTATCCACAAATTCAATTTTGGGCTCCTTACCCATGGCGGCAAATACCGCCTTGCCCAAATCCAAAAAAGTACGCGCTTCTCCGGTGCCGATGTTTAATAAGCCTTTATGTGGCTGGCGTTTGTAAATGAACCAGATGAGCTCGGCCACGTCATCCACATAAATAAAGTCACGCTTTTGTTCACCATCCTTAAATTCGGGATTGTGCGAACGGAACAATTTTAATTTACCGGTTTCGGAAATTTGTCTGTACGCATGAAATATAACAGATGCCATACGGCCTTTGTGGCCTTCGCCGGGTCCGTAGACGTTAAAGAATTTCAACCCGCAATGGAACGGCGGTTTTTCGGTTTGGGATTGTGCCCACGCATCAAAATTATTTTTTGAATCACCGTACGGATTCAATGGCTTTAACAATTCGGGCGAAGTATCGTCCGAATAACCATGCTCTCCCAAACCATACGTGGCAGCAGAGGATGCATAAATTAAATTAATGCGGTTCTGCGTGCAAAAATTCCATACTGTTTTACTGTATTCCGTATTGAGCCGGTTGAGCAAATCGACATCCATTTCAGTGGTATCGGTCCGGGCTCCCAAATGTATAAAGGCATCTATCTTACCTTTATAATCATTGGCCAGTATGCCCAACAGTTCGTCGCGGTGGATTTTGGCAATGCAGCGGATATTTTCGTGGTTTCCCGATTTTTCCGGATTTGAAAAATCATCCGAAAGTATGAGGTCTCGAACGCCATAGGCGTTCAACTTGGCAGCTACATAGCCACCTATAAATCCGGCGGCACCGGTCAAAACGATCATTCTATCGGGAATTAAAATTGGGTGCGAAGGTAATGTCTTTGTACATTATAAATATATACCGCTTTCGTATTATTTTACAATTAACTTAAATAAAATGAACAGGGATGTGGCTAATATCAGCCTGATCAAAACAATGCCCATATCCAAATGGTTCCGATAAAATTATCATGAACCGCCAAAGTGCAAACGCATCGCTACTATCTCTCGATTTGGAAGCTGAGGCTGGTTTGTATTACGTGCGGATTACTTTGGATTCGTGTCAAAAAATCACAAAGAAGATCTTGAAGCAATAACATTTTTAATATTTGTGGAAAGGCGGTGTGAATGTTCACACCGCCCTTTTTATGTCACTGAATCACAAGAGTCATCTTTCGCAAGAAAACGCTTCTTATCTTTGCCACGGAATTATCGATATGATTTACGTTACCCGCAAGGAACACTTTAATGCCGCGCACAAACTTTGGCGCGAAGACTGGAGCCAAGAAAAGAACGAGCAGGTGTTCGGCAAATGCTCCAATGCCAACTGGCACGGGCACAATTTTGATTTATACGTTACCGTAAAAGGCACCCCGGATCCAGAAACAGGTTTTGTGATCGACCTGAAATTTTTGAGTGTACTCATCAAGGAGCGGGTTATTGAGGAACTGGACCACAAAAACCTCAATATGGATGTGCCATTCATGAAGGGTAAAATGGCCTCCACAGAAATATTGGCCATGGAAATATGGAAAATATTGGAACCGGAAATCAACATATTCCCGAATTGTAAGTTATATAAAATTAAATTATTTGAAACGGAGCGCAACTTCGTGGAGTATTTAGGCGAATAAAACTGTTTGGTTGTCTTTTGTTTATTGTTCGGTTGTTCCCCAATCGAATTCAGATAACTGATGACCGGTAACCGATAACAATAATGGATAAGAAAGAAGAGATTACCGAAATCCTGAAAGGCAATTACCATAACATCATTAGCGAATTGGGAGAAAACGCGGAGCGCGAAGGTTTGCTGAAAACCCCGGAACGAGCCGCTAAAGCCATGCAGTTTTTAACCAAGGGCTATCAGGAAGATGCAGAGCAGATTCTTCGTTCTGCCTTGTTTAAGGAAGATTACAGTGAAATGGTCGTGGTGAAGGATATCGAATTGTATTCGTTATGCGAACACCACCTGCTACCATTTTTTGGCAAGGCACATATTGCCTACATTCCCAACGGACATATCGTAGGCCTCAGCAAAATTCCACGGATCGTGGATACATTTGCCCGCCGCTTGCAAGTACAGGAACGCCTCACGATGGAAATTCGCGACTGCATACAGAATGTATTAAACCCTGCCGGTGTAGCCGTAGTCATTGAGGCACGCCACCTGTGTATGCAAATGCGTGGCGTGGAAAAACAAAACAGTTCCACCACCACATCCGCGTTCGTGGGCGAGTTTTTATCCAACATGAGTACCCGAAAGGAATTCCTCAGCCTTATTTCTACCAAGCTAAGCTAAATGAACATCTTAATGCAGAAGCCCGCCACATGGTCGGGCTTTCATGCATTTACGGTGCCAGTACAGCACTTCTAAAGGTTTTTTGGCAAAACAAGCGGTTCGTTCTACCTTAGCTTAAATTTTAGCATACGCATGAAAGCATTCATATTTCCGGGACAAGGCAGTCAGTACGTTGGTATGGGAAAAGACTTATACGAAACAAACGCTACCGCCAAAACGCTTTTTGAGCAAGCCAATGATATTTTAGGATTTCGCATCACGGATATCATGTTCTCCGGAACAGACGAGGAACTAAAGCAGACGAGGGTGACGCAACCTGCCGTTTTTCTGGATAGCGTAGTGCGGTTTCTTTCTGCCGAAAACAAGGAAATACCCGACATGACTGCGGGGCATTCTTTGGGAGAATTCTCCGCCTTGGTGGCCAACGGCACCCTGAAATTTGAAGACGCCCTACAGTTGGTTTACAAGCGCGCATTGGCCATGCAAAAAGCCTGCGAGATCACACCATCTACCATGGCCGCCGTTTTGGCGCTGGATGATGAAAAAGTAGAAGAAATTTGCGCCGGCATCACCGACGAAATCGTGGTGGCTGCTAATTATAACTGCCCCGGGCAATTGGTGATTTCCGGTACCGTGGAAGGCGTGAACAAAGCCTGCGAACTGTTGAAAGCCGCGGGGGCCCGCCGTGCATTGGTATTGCCGGTGGGGGGGGCGTTCCACTCGCCGTTGATGGAACCGGCACGTGTAGAGTTGGAAGCGGCCATTGCAGCCACACATTTCCACGCACCCATTTGTCCGGTTTACCAAAACTTTACTTCCCTGCCGGCCACGGACCCGGCGGTGATTAAAAGTAATCTGACGCTACAGTTGACTGGACCCGTGAAATGGACACAATCCGTACAGCGGATGGTGGCGGATGGCGCCACCGAGTTTATCGAATGTGGCCCAGGAAACGTTTTGCAGGGCTTGGTAAAGAAAATTGAAAGTTCGGTTGCCACCAGGGCATTTTAATAAAGAAGGATGATTGTACGTTTCTGTATTGCTTTGTTTTTCCTGTTGATGATGTGTACCACATCATCTGCCCAGGTAACGGTAGATTCCATACAGAATCCGAACGGCGATACGGTACTCGTAAAACGTAAACGAAACCCAAAGGACTCCTCCGAAAAGTTCGTATTTCTTTGGGGAAAGGAACCTCGCAAAAATATGGTACAATGGAACTTCCTGAGCACATTCGTACTTACGGCAAATTTTTCTTACGAACGCATCCTGTCCAAACACGTGGGCTTATTGGTGGGCGGATACGTGGTCGGGAATTATACGTTTACTTCGGCCAACGACTCTCTTTCATACGATACAAAGATTTTTGGAGCTTCCGGATATTTGGAACTGAAGGTTTACCCTTGGGGCGGAATGGGCAGGGGACCTTATATTGCACCGTATAGCTCATTTAGGTTTTTCAAATTAAGGGCTCCCGTCGTTACGGGATACGTGGATGGAAAAACGACGGAGGGCCTACGGAGGGCCGAAGTATATAATTTGGGCTTAGGTGGCGTAATCGGCTATCGATTTATTCTGGGTAATTGGTTTATTATTAACCTATATGGCGGTGCCGGATATAATGTTCCCCGCTTCCATTATTTTGATAATGCCCAAAAGCAGCATTTCAACACCAGGTTGCTTTTTCTGGAAAACTACGAAGTAAGGTTTGGATTGAACCTGGGAATTGCCATTAAATAATGGCGATTATCTTCCGGAGTACATGTTTTCATAGTATTTTAGGTATGCGCCCGAAGTTACGTTAGAAAGCCACTCGTCATTCGCCAGATACCATTCTACCGTTTTTTCTATTCCCTGTTCAAAGGTAACAGATGGTTGCCAACCCAGTTCCGAAGTAAGTTTGGAGGCGTCGATGGCATAGCGGTGGTCATGTCCCGGCCGATCGGTAACGAACGAAATCAATGCTTCCGATTCACCCTCTGCCCTTCCCAATTTTTGGTCCATGATTCGGCAAAGCGTACGCACCACTTCGATGTTCTGCATTTCGTTCAATCCGCCGATGTTGTAGGTTTCGCCTTCTTTTCCGTTGTGAAAAATGACATCGATGGCGCGCGCATGGTCTATCACAAAAAGCCAATCCCGCACATTATCGCCTTTTCCGTAAACGGGAATCGGTTTTCTGTTTTTTATGTTGTGAATCACCAACGGGATTAACTTTTCCGGAAAATGGTTTGGTCCGTAATTATTGCTGCAATTGCTCACCACCACCGGCATATGGTATGTATTGGCATAGGCCCGCACAAAATGGTCTGAGGATGCTTTGGATGCGGAATAAGGGCTTTGTGGGTCGTAAGCCGTAGTTTCGGTAAAGAAACCCGTTTCGCCCAATGAGCCAAAAACCTCATCCGTGCTAACGTGATAGAAACGTTTTCCTTCAAAATTACCGTGCCACAATGTTTTGAACGCATTTAGTAGGTTGACGGTTCCCAGTACGTTCGTTCTCACAAACGAAAGCGGATCGGTGATAGAACGATCGACATGGCTTTCGGCCGCCAAATGGATGACCCCCTCGGGACGATATGTAGAAAAAATGCTTTCTAATTCCTGTTCGTTACAGATATCGGCGCGCTCAAACACATAATTGGCGGCTGTGGATACATCCGACAAATTTTCGAGGTTGCCGGCGTATGTAAGTGCATCCAGATTTACGATTCGGTAACCGGGATATTTATTTACGAATAAACGAACGACGTGCGAACCGATAAAACCCGCACCTCCGGTGATAAGGATGGTTTTCATTATAGACTCCAATAATCAAATGTTGATTTCCATTCGGCGCTCCTGTATAAACCTTTGATATCGGCCAATACGCCGCCGGGCTTCAGGAATTTACTGAAATCGGCGCCATTTAATTTTGTGTATTCGTGGTGTGATACACAAACCACCACGGCATCATACAAGCCAGTATACTCCTTGGAAAGCCTGAAATTATATTCGTGCTCAAATTCTTCAATGGATGCGTATGGATCCACGGCCTCCACGTTTAAACTATAGGTTTGCAGTTCGGTCAATACGTCGATCACTTTAGAATTGCGGATGTCGCTTACATTTTCCTTAAACGTGGTACCCAATACCAAAATGCGCGATTGTTTGAGTACCGTATCTTTCTCTATCAATTTTTTTACGACCTGCCGGGCTACGTGCGATCCCATCAGGTCGTTAATTTCACGGCCGGAGAGTATCACTTTGGCATGGTAGCCTACCTGGCTTGCTTTGTGTGTAAGATAATACGGATCTACGCCGATACAGTGGCCACCAACCAAACCCGGGGAGAAACGGAGGAAATTCCATTTCGTACCGGCGGCTTCCAACACCTCGTAGGTATTGATTCCCATTTTGCTAAAGATGACCGAAAGTTCGTTCATCAGGGCAATATTTAAATCACGTTGCGTGTTTTCAATAATTTTTGCAGCTTCGGCCGTTTTGATGTTTGATGCGCGGTGTACACCCGCCTCTACCACCAATTCATAAGTTTTGGCCACGATATCCAACGATTCGTCGCAACAACCCGAAACCACTTTCGTGATTTTGGCCAACGTATGTTCCTTGTCTCCTGGATTGATGCGTTCGGGTGAATAACCCACCTTGAAATCATCCTTAAACCTTAAACCGGACAGCCTTTCCAATACGGGAATACAATCTTCCTCCGTACAACCGGGATATACGGTGGATTCGTAGACTACATAATCTCCCTTTTTCAACACTTTCCCTACGGATTCCGATGCTTTTAGCAGGGGCGTAAGATCGGGGCGGTTGAATTTATCGATCGGCGTGGGCACGGCCACGATGTAAAATTTGGCTTTGGCCAATTCTTCCAACGAATTCGTGAACATGATGTCACAGCCGTCAAAAGCCTCCTTTTCCAATTCGTTGCTCGGGTCAACGCCATTTTTCATCATCTCCACCCGCTCCGGATTGATGTCGAAACCGATGACTGATATCTTTCTAGCAAATTCCAACGCAATCGGGAGACCCACATAGCCCAGGCCGATTACCGCCAGTTTTTCCTTTTTCTCCGTAATATCGGTATAAAGATTTTGAGTGCCCATATTGCAATAAATCCTTGTTTTTCTTTAGTTTATTTCTGTTGGTAGATGCGCTCTATAATGTCTACTATCTTCAATCCTTCCAACGCGTTGGTGGTGGCCGATGTAGAACCTTTTAGCGTATCCACCACGTTTTCTATCACGTAATGGTGGTTATTGGCCGAGCCTTTATAGGCACCATAGTCATTGGCCGGACCCGTAGGTTCCAATTCCGGCAACACGTAACCTTTGATGTGGCAATGTTCCACCTTCTCCATGTATTGGCCACCTAGTTTTATGCTTCCGTTTTCTGCGATTACCGTCATGCTGCTTTCCATGTTGGCATCCCAGATAGCGGTACTGTAGTTGAGGCTCCCCAATCCGCCGTTCACGAATTCAAACGAAACCACGCCCGAATCTTCAAAAGTGGTCAAATCCTTATGGTTGAAATCGGCAAAACGCCCTTTGATGTCCTTGATATCGCCGAACAGCCAATACATGATATCGATGAAATGGGAAAATTGTGTAAACAAAGTTCCCCCGTCCAAATCGGCAGTGCCCTTCCAGCCGCCTTTTTTGTAGTATCGGTCGTCCCGGTTCCAGTAGCAGTTGATCTGAACCATATAAATTTCGCCTAAGGCACCCGAGTCAATCACTGACTTTACCCATTTGGCCGGTGGCGAATATCGGTTCTGCATTACGGCAAAAACACGGCGGTGCATATCCAGCGCTTTATAAATCACGCGCTCACATTCCGCTTTCGAAAGCCCCATCGGTTTTTCGCAAACCACATGGCATGCCCTTTCTAACGCTTTGATGCTTTGTTCGGCATGCAGCCCGTTGGGCGTACAGATGTTCACCACGTCAATCTTCAATCCCGAATCCAACAATTCGTCGATGGAACTGAAGTAGGGCTCCGTTATTTCGGCGCAACCGGTTTCTTCTTTTGGGCGTATATCGCAAACAGCCACCAATTCACATTCCGGGTTTCGGCGAATCATCTCCGCATGACGTTTTCCGATATGGCCTTGGCCTACGACGGCAAATTTTATTTTACTCATTTCTTGATTAGACGCCATAAAGGTCTATTTTTTTATGCGGAAAACAAAGGCGTAAGGCGAAAGGCAATCTGTTGTTAATGGCCGTAGGCAAAAAAAAACAAAAAAAACTACCGCTTATTGATTACGATTCCTTCTATTTCATTGATTTGCTTGTGGATATCATTCCATATTCCAATCTCCTCCAATACGGCATCCACGTTTTCCAATTCGGGATCTTTGAGGGCGTTGATTTTTTCGCGGATAAAATTATTTACGCGGGCCAATTTTAACTTGTTCAATGTCTTAATAGCCACATGATAAAAGTTGCTGTGGTCCAGTTTAATGGTTTCGTCGATTTCCAACCATCTTTCACTGAGCGAATATTTGGACGTGATGAGGTCAATGGTTGTTTTCTGGATGTTCTCGTCGTCGTTTTGGATCAAGACATCCTCGAACGGCATGTCATTATCCGCCTCGAGGTTCACTTTTTCAAGAATGGTCAGAATTTCGTTGTACACGGGATTGTCAAACACAAACGCTTCATCCCTCAATTCGTTGATGATGAGATCGGCCACACGGCTTTCGAAAATTTCGGGGTCGCCGTTTTCGTTTTTTACCGTAGTGGATGCTTCTTTCCTTCCCGATTTGATGAGCAATACGATCAAATCGAACTCTTCCAGTTCGCCCAAGCGGTATTCACTGGATGGCGGAAGAAAGTTTTCGGTTTCCACCGGCTGTGCGTCTTCGGCCGTGGCATTTGGCGTAGCGGCATTTTGTTTCTGCCACTTGGTACGCAGTATTTTGTTCAGTTCCGCGTTCAGCATCGTTTCCTCCATGCTGAACATGGTGGCACATTCGCGGATGAAGACCGAACGTTTGATGGGATCGGGAATCAGCGAAATACTCGTCACCACATCTCGGATGATTTCTGCCCGTTTTACGGGGTCGGAACCCGCGTCTTTCACCAACACGTCCGTTTTGAAGGTGATGAAATCGCGTGTGTTATTCGCCAAATATGCGGCCAACTCTTCCTGCGGTGTTTTTTTGGCAAACGAATCGGGGTCTTCCCCATCCGGGAAAAGCAGTACGCGCACGTTCAGTCCCTGTTCCAAAATCATGTCGATTCCGCGGAACGAGGCCTTGATACCGGCTGAATCGCCATCATATAGGATGGTGACGTTTTCCGTAAAACGGCGAATGAGTTTGATCTGGTCTTCGGTTAACGAAGTGCCCGACGAGGCCACGGCATTTTTGATACCCGCCTGATACATGGACGTAACGTCCGTATAGCCCTCCACCAAGTAGCACAAATCATTTTTGATAATGCTTTCCTTGGCAAAATAGATTCCGTATAGGGTTTTACTCTTGTCGTAAATTTCGCTCTGTGGCGAGTTAATGTATTTGGGGGCCGTTTCGGTTTTCTTCAGCACACGACCGCCGAAACCGATGACACGACCCGAAATATTGTGGATCGGAAAAATGACGCGTCCGCGGTAAGCGTCGTACCTGCGGCCTTTGTCGTTTTCTTTGATGAGGCCGAGTTTGAGCAGAAATTCGGATTTATAGCCTTTTTCCTCCGCGGTTTTCAGCAAGGCATCAAAACTTTCGGGACTGTAGCCCAACTGAAATTTTTCGATGATTTCGGGCGTAAAACCGCGCTCCTTAAAATACGAGAGACCGATGGCCTGCCCTTCTTCGGATTCGTGCAAGGTGTTTCTGAAGAAGTTTTTGGCAAACTCATTAACCGTAAACAAACTTTCGCGTTCGCTTTCGGCAATTTTTTCTTCTTGGGTCACCTCGCGTTCTTCTACCTCCAGGTTGTAGCGGCGGGCAATATACTTCAGCGCTTCGGGGTACGAAAAGTGTTCATGTTCCATCACAAATTTGATGGAATCGCCGGCCTTGCCGCAGCCGAAGCATTTAAAAATGCCGCGTGCCGTGTTTACCGTAAACGAAGGCGTTTTTTCGTCGTGGAAAGGACAACGGCCTATCATGTTGGAACCGCGACGTTTGAGCGTCACAAAATCGCCCACCACTTCTTCGATGCGGGCGGCTTGCTTTATTTTCTCTATGCTATCGGGTGTAAACACGGCTGCAAAGAAACGGAATTGTTTCTGCCGGCGAAAGGGAAATATGGAAGTGAAATTTATCCCGCCTGTGATTATTTTTCACCGTCCACGAATAATAAGTAAATGATTGTTTAACTTTTGTTGGGCTATGATGGAATGTAAAAACACAAATCACCAGAGATGAATACGGAAGAAAAATCGGCTTTGTTCCTTTCGGTTATGGATAACCATAAAGGTATTATCTATAAAATAGCCTTTTCGTACTGTAAAGAACCCAAAGACAGGGAAGATCTCATCCAAGAAATTTTTATCCAGCTATGGAAATCATTTGATGGATATAACAATCAATATAAATATTCCACCTGGATATATCGCATTGCGTTAAACACGGCCATTTCGTTTTACAGAAAGGAAATCCAGCGAAACAAATTAGCCAGTACTTTGGAATACAGCTATTTGACTTTGGAGACCCAAGACGATAATATTGAATTAGATAAAAATCTGGAAACGCTTTATCATCTTATACACGACCTAAAAGAAGTAGACAAAGCAATGATGTTGCTTTATCTCGACGAAAAAAGCTACCGGGAAATTGCGGAAATAATGGGTTATACCGAAACCAACGTGGCCACAAAAATTAGCCGCATCAAAAAATCTTTACAAAATAAATTTTTACTCATTAAAAAATAACAAGCATGGTGGATACGGAAATGATCGATCTTTGGAAATCGTATGATAGAAAGTTAAAAGAAAACCTGGTTCTCAACAAAAAAAATGTGGAAGAGATGATGAAGATAAAAACAAGGTCCGCTCTCTTACCGATGCAACCCAACAAAATTTTTACTGTCATTATTGGCATTGCCTGGGTTGGATTAGGCTGCCTATTGCTGACAAACTTATGCATCCATGCTTTTGAAGAAGCAAGTATCTTTTTCTTGGTTTCGGCGGGGTTGCAATTGTTGATTACCGCAATAGCCATTGTTATATACATTGTGCAGCTGGTGCTTATAAAGCAATTGAATATAAATAAATCTGTTTTGGATACGCAAGAAAAATTAGCATATCTAAAAAACAGTACACTTTGGGTAGCACGCATCCTGTTTCTGCAGCTTCCGTTATGGACCACTTTTTATTTAAGCGAAAATTTATTCCGGAGCGGCCATATTATTTTTTATATCATTCAGGGATCCACCACGGCTTTGTTCGGTTATGTGGCCGTTTGGCTTTTTTTCAATATAAAATACGAGAATAGGGACAAATCTTGGTTCCGTATGATTTTTAAGGGAAAAGAATGGGATCCATTATTAAAATCGATGGATATTTTGGCACAAATCCAGGATTACAAGGAAGCAAAATAGTTATTTTTCTCTGGAAATAAGCCGACAAGAAAACAGGAACTTTATTTCGTTATGGGATAGAATACTTTGCAAAGAAATGGATGATGTTTATAAACGCGATCTATTAAATAACAGAATATTTGTTTTTATTTGGGCAATAATTCAAAAACATGGCAGTAAATCATTTCGAGACAAGAAACTTCACGGCAGACAAGGAAAAGCTGATGTACAACGCCAAACTGGCCATGTTTGCCAATGGGTTTGAACTGAAATACGAAGACATCAAAAGCGGTTTTATTATAGGCAAGTCCGGTTTCAGCCTTTTTTCTTGGGGCGAAAAATTACACATCACCATAGACGATAAAGGCAACGTCACCATCAAAAGCGAGTCTGCCATGCCTACGCAGTTGATCGATTGGGGCCGAAATAAAAAGATTGTCCACAAGATTTTTGCATCGATGGCCACGCTCCGTGTATAACATCCGTCTCTAAAAGTACCCAAACAGATGAAATCTGTTGCATTGGTTGGATAGGTTGATCTATTAAAATATAACAATATGACAACGCCTAAGAATGTTGACGAATACATAGATGGATTTCCTGAAGAAGTACAGAAACGCCTAAAAAAATTCGCTCGCTAATCACCAAAGCCGCGCCAAAGGCGGAAGAAAGCATCAGTTACGGGATGCCGGGCTACAAATTGGATGGCGTACTGGTTTATTTTGCGGCGTATAAAAACCACATTGGGTTTTATCCCATGCCGTCCGCACTTGAAAACTTCAAAAAGGAAATCTCTGAATATAAATCGGCCAAAGGTTCGGTACAGTTCCCCCACGATAAGCCTTTGCCTACCACACTGATTTCACACATGGTAAAATTGCGTGTGGCCGAAAATAAATTAAAGGCTGCGGCAAAAAAGAAATAAGGCAATACATCATTCACTACCTTCGTGCCACAATTTGTTGGTATGGAAATCAAGAAAAAATCCAGGTACAAAAATCCTGAATCAGACAGGCAGACGTTCAACGATTGGGTAGCCGATGTCGAAAAGCTCAACCACAAAACCTACGACAAAATTGAGGTTCAAACGTCTTTGGGGGAAACTTGTATTTACGGCATCAACACTGATAGAGAAGATTTGGAAACCCTTATTATTTTTCCCGGCGCCAGAACCTCGGTACTATTTTGGGATTTTGACAATAACCTGCAACCTCTTTACGAAAACCACAAAATATATTTGGTAGAGACCAACGGTTTGCCCAACAACAGCGACGGAAATACACCAGACATCCAAGGATTGGATTACGGTAAATGGGCGGCGGAATTATGGGTACAATTAAATATAACAAAAGCATACGTGGCCGGCGCATCCTTTGGCGGATTAATTTGTATGAAATTGTGTATCACGAACCCCGAGCTCGTAAAAGCGGCATTTTTGCTCAATCCAGGTTGTTTGCAACCGTTTTCCATGACATTCAAAAACTTATATTATAATTTACTCCCCATCCTTTTGCCTTCCCGAAAAAACATTTCCCGCTTTTTGGATAAAGCCGTTTTCAGCAAACCCAACCATGCGCCATCCACCTCGGCAGAAAAATTATTGATTGACTATGAATTGTTTGCACTCACACGCTACATAGACAATACCCAAAAGCCATACTATATGGACGGACAACTGCGTCAGGTAAAATCGCCCGTATATTTGTTGGAAGGCGATAAGGATTTGCTTTTCCCGTATCAAAAATCCGTAGCCCATGCTAAAGAAAAACTATCAAACTTAAAGGATATTACTGTTTTACAAGATGTTGGGCACGGTATAGAAACACATCCCGAAGCGATACGTACTTTAGCCAATTGGCTTAAAAATATTCAGGCAGAAGTATAATTTTAATTAAATAGAACAAATGGCTTTTGATTTTAATGTAGATTATATTTTAGAAAACGCTGTGGTCCAACTTCTCCCGTTAACAGAAAACGACCTACGGCATTTACTCCCTTTTGCCATCAATGAGCCCGAAATATGGAAATATTCGTTGGTACAGGCGCATGGCGAAGAGAACCTGAGAAACTATATCCAGATCGCTTTACGGGAGCGTGCCAACAAAAAAGAATATGCGTTCATCGTATTTGATAAGCGAAGCGGAAAATACGCCGGCAGCACCCGTTTTTACGACATACAATTGGAAAATGAAACCTTACAGTTGGGTTATACTTGGTACGGAAAAGAATTCCAGGGCACGGGGTTGAACAAAAATTGTAAATTTTTGATGCTCCAATTTGCTTTTGAAAACATAAAAGTTGAACGTGTAGAGTTCCGCGCCGACAGCCGAAACGACCGAAGCATCGCCGCCATGAAAAGCATTGGATGCACGGTAGAAGGTACACTCCGAAATAACTTGCCCACACATGGATATGGCCGCCGAAGCAGCGTCGTCCTCAGTATTTTGAAGGAAGAATGGGCTGATGGGGTGAAAGAAAATTTAAAGAAGAAAATACGGTTGTAGGAATTGGCTGAGGCCAATTCCTACAACCGTATTTTAATTATCCGTCAATATAATTCGCTGGGTATAATGTTGCCTATCGGATGTAAGCGAAACAATATATGTTCCGCTGGCCATGTTTACCAAAGGCTGACGTATGATTTCATTAGCAGTGATTATGCGTTCACTTTGGTGTACTATTTGCCCAGCCATATTTGTTATTTTTAATTGATACGTTCCCGATTGATTAACGCTCAAATTCAGTATGTCATTTGATGAAATCGGATTGGGCCAAATATCCAGTGATGAAATCTCATTTTCATGTATGGAAACACTATTTTCGTTTCCGTCCAGCTGGTCTTCAAAATCACAAGCCAACGGATTTTCGGTATCAAATGGAGTCGCAGAGAAGTTATCATACACCACGGCTATTTTATGCAAAAAGTCATCGTAATAGTCAAAGATTGATTGATCGATGTCCTCGGGGGTTAGCCCGCCCCAATAATTATTTTTCAGGTCAATTTCATAATGAGATGGAATGGGGCCACAAATCCCGTCGGCCTTTCGTGCATAAATATTATACTCTGAATAGCTATTAAAATTATTCCCATAAATCTGAGGTGTACGAGTACATTCAGAAAATGTCATGTTGATCCTATTATTGGTAAAAGAATTGCCGGCTACTTTGTAATTTGAACTTACGCCTTCGTTACCAATAGCCACATTTGAGCAGTTTGAAAATGAATTATTTATAATTTCAGCCCCGTTATCGAATATGGCAACGCCGTATTCGCAACTAGAATTTTGGATACAATTGTTGGCAAATTTTACAGGGCCCCATGTAACAAATGCATAGTCAATAACACCTAAACCCGTCCCTATTAAGTCATGAAAGAGGTTATTTTCAATAATTGGTTTTGTGTTATATGAATAGGTATATGGATTTACGGCAATACCCGTATTTGCATCATGAATATTACAATTTCGTATAATTGCATTGCTTGCATCTACTCCAATATATCCTGTATAAAACGCAATTTCTGTATTCGAAATAAAAGGTGAGCAATGTGAAAAAAACAAAGGGTTGGAATATATAGCGTCTGTTACCGCTCCCGAAAGCCACATATTTCCCATTACCCTTGAAATCTGTGCATGTTGGATGGTACATCCTTCGCCGGTAAGCGTATCATAATCCGTGGCTGAATCAGAAAAATAAAGTCCGTACCAACCATGTCCAAACTGGCCCATCCAACCGTAATAAGAATTTCCGGGCATGCCTTCAAAAAGAATGGGATTTTCTTCCGTTCCAATCGCCCTTAAAGTTCCAGAAACCTGCATAAAAATAGAATCCCTAAAGTTTAGGGTGACGCCAGGTTCTATTGTGAGTGTTATACCTTCGGGTAACAAAACATTTTTATTAACCGTATAAGGACTTTCCGAAGCCAATAACGTTGTATTGGTACTAATTATACCCCCAATATTATTTTGAGAAAAAATGTTGGAACTATTGAATATAAATGACATAATGAATAAGACCATCGTCATGGCATTATTAAATGAAGATAATTTCATAATAGAATAAAGATTAATTCAGCCAAAAACGATTGGATTGTTCTTTTAGTATAATTTACTTTACAAAAAAGAATAATTATAAATATGCGCTAATTATAAGTGAGTTGTATTTATAAATAGCCATGAAATTCTATTTATAATAATTGGTAAGTATATTTATTAAACGGTGTATAAAATATTCCGTTCTTATTCCCGCTCCATGTGCGCAATGGCAGTACGGATATCCTCAAACGAATAATCATCGCCCAGTTCTTCCTTAATTTCACGTAAGCCGGCCGTACCTTTCATTTCCGCCACGCGGATAATTTCCTCCAGTTTACTCACATCCATCAATTGTTCCGCCTCCAGTTCCCCGGAAGCCACGTAACGGCATAAATGCCCATGAATCGTGGTAGAAGCCAAGCGCCTCATTTCGGCGATTTCCTGCACGCCATAACCCGCCTTAAATAATCGCAAAGATTCACTAAACGTACTGCCCTTCTCTGGCTTGGCCTTCAAATTAAGCCCCGTCGTCTGTGAGCTAGAACTTTTCGACGCCCGCTTCGGTTTCTTCACCATCATGCGGCTTTCGATGTTATATTTATGACAATAGTCCGTCATCACACGCAAGAAATACTCACCGTATTTATTGATCTTAAACTCCCCGAAACCACTGATCTGTTTTAAATCATATAATGATTGTGGATAATACGCCGCCATCTCGTTCAGCGAAGCATCCGACAAAATCACGTAAGGCGGAACATTTTCCGCTTCCGCCAACGAACGACGCAGCGCGCGCAGTTCCTCGAACAGATCCCGATCCGCATCCAAGGTTTTTTCTTCTTCGGTTTTTACGGCCACCAATTTTTCCGTCACACGCGAAATCTGCACGGTCTGTCCGCCCGTCAACACCAACCGGCTTTGCGGCGTAAGTTGCAACAGCGGAAAACCGTTTTGGAAACCTTCCTGCAGAAATCCGTCCACGATCAATTGTTTGATGAGATCGAACCAATATTCTTTGGACTGTTCCTTCCCTATCCCGTAAGTTTTCAACTCGCGCATTTCGGAAGTAATTTTCGCGCTATGCGATCCGCGGATGAAATCCACCACCAAACCCTTACCATATCGTTGGTTCAAACGCGCCACGGCACTCAACAACATCTGCGATTCGCGCGTCACGTCCGCTTTTTCGAACGAACTCAGGCAATAATCGCACGAGCCACAATTTCCGGGATGCGCCTCCCCAAAATAATTCATCAGATACTGACGGCGACATCGATCAGATTCGGCAAAAGCTGCCATTTGGTCCAGCTTCTTTTCCATCAGTTCGCGCTGTTCATGATTCGTTTCGCTGAATGCGAAACTTTTCAGCTTCAACAAATCGCCACGCGAATAGAACAAAATGGCTTCGGATGGCAAGCCGTCACGCCCCGCACGCCCGGTTTCCTGGTAATAACTTTCTATGTTTTTCGGCAGATCCGAATGGATCACGAAGCGTACGTTACTCTTGTCGATTCCCATCCCGAAGGCAATCGTGGCCACCATCACGCGGGTTTTATCCTTGATGAAATCGTCCTGCGCCTGGGCGCGCTCGGCCTGTTCCATACCGGCGTGGTAATGTCCGGCGGAAATACCGTTGTTCCGTAAATTTTCGGCCATGCTCTCAGTGGCTTTTCTGGAGAGACAATAAATGATTCCTGAATCATTATTGTGTTCACGCAGATATTGTAACACGCCCAACAACACCTGTTTTTTAGGCTGCACGAAATATTTGATGTTCGCCCGGTTGAACGAAGCCACCAACACTTCGGGTTGGTTCAGGTTTAACTGTTTGATGATATCCTGCCGGGTGATATCGTCCGCACTGGCCGTCAGGGCAATCACGGGCACCTGCGGAAAGCGCAATTTCAATGAATTCAACACCAGGTAATCTGGGCGGAAATCGTGCCCCCAATGCGAGATGCAGTGCGCCTCGTCCACCGCGAATAGGGAAACGTTGAGCGTGGAAAGAAATTGCAAAAATGCGCCGCCGTCCGAATTGAGTTTTTCGGGTGCCACATAAAGCAGCTTCAGGTGTCCCGTCTGCAACGCACGCAGGATATTTTGCTGCTCCGCTGAAGTTACCGTGGAATTGAGGTAAGCTGCGGCAATTCCGTTGGCCCGTAACGCATCCACCTGGTCCTTCATCAATGCGATGAGGGGGGAAATTACGATGGCCGTGCCATCCAGTGCCAAGGCCGGCACTTGGTAACACAACGACTTACCACCACCCGTGGGCATGAGCACAAACGTATCACGGCCTTGCAATACATTGTCCACTGCCTGCTGTTGTTGCATGCGGAAATCATCGTAACCAAAATACTTTTTTAATATTTCCCGTGGGTTTCTCATCGTTTCTCGCGTCACATTTCCTTCTTCGTGCGAAATTACATTTTTTGCAGACATGCGTTTTCAAATTTGGTTGGGGCAAAATTCTGCTACGCGGATGCGGTTATTCGGTTGTTACGCGTTTATAGTCGGGTATAAGTGTTTGCAAACGGGTAAAGGAGTTTTCTAAAAACCGGACTATGCATTTCATTCTTCGGTATATTATTTGCAATTTATTGGTGAAAACTAGATATATAAGGTAGGTTGTGTGTAATGAGAGAGCAATTTTCACGATAGTAATGCCGTTTGTGTTTGGATGGTATCCTCAACTTTGTTTAATTCAACAACGGTTATAATCCTATAAAATTAACTTTACCGGTATATTCTTTCAGAAATATTTTTACATTTTTATCTTCTCTACGAATTAACATATCAAAGCAGTGCCGTATGAATCCAATCCTTAGAAATATTTTGGCCGTGGTTGTCGGCTTGCTAATCGGAAGTGCCGTCAACATGGCGCTCATCAACGTAAGCGGCTCCATTATTCCGCCGCCGCCGGGAGCCGATGTTACCACCGAAGAAGGATTAAAAGCCAGTATGCATTTGTTTGAGCCCAAACATTTTATTTTCCCGTTTTTGGCACATGCGTTGGGTACTTTCGTGGGCGCACTGTTAGCGGCGCTCATCGCGGCAAGCCACAAGATGAAATTTGCCTTAGCCATCGGCTGCTTTTTCTTGGTAGGCGGCATCATCATGATTTTTTTACTTCCTTCGCCGCTTTGGTATAACATCGTGGATCTGTTAGGCGCGTATATCCCGTTTTCGTTTGTGGCGGGTAAATTGGTCGTAAACAAGAGTAAATTAAATGCTATAACATGAAAAAAATTACCCCTATATTTTTTCTCTTTACATGTATTATTATGTCAAGCTGTAATCCTAAAAAAGAGAATCAAACCGCTTGGAGAAAATTACAATGTGGCCTTTATATAAATTCTGAGGGCAAAATCGCATTTCCCAGCGATGCAGAATTGGCCGAAAGTCCGTCACTAACAACTGGAACGGAACGATGCAAAAATGTGTTTATCACACATGTCGGGACGGATCAAAAGCAAAGCATTAATTCGGTGGTAGATACAAATTCATTTGCTTCCTTAGGAGCTAACTACTACCAAGATCGATCGAATATTTATAGCTACCATCCAATGTGCGACGGCGGATACCTGTACATTTTCTCAAATGATACTGCCACATTTCGCGTGTTGGGTGATTGCTATGCCTCACATAAACTTCAAATATTCCACTTCCAAAAAGGTTTGGTCGATGCAGATTTCGCCACTTTTGAAACTTCCAAAAATTTAGGCCAGCTGGCGAAAGACAAAAATGGATTTTTCTCCTTCGGCGATCGCATCGCCGAAGAAAAACTGAAGAGCGAAATAGACGAAAAATTACTCAACCAATTAAAGAGTTTGTAAATTTATTTGTCGTTAGTGTCTTCTGTTGCAGATCCAGTTGGGGAACAGAAAAAGTATTTGAGGAATAGGCTTTCCCTTGTGATGGGTACTGTGGCCGATGGCTGTCTGAAAAACGGTGTTAAAATTATACGGTACAACGATTTTCGGTTCATTAGATTTTTCAAATATGTACACCCTGTTCGCCGAAGTATCCGACTCGGTGTCCTGTTTTCCAGACCCTGATTTTCGTTACTTATGTTACAACATGCCAGACTCCGAATAGTTACCGGTGCGGAGCACGTTTCGTCAACTCTTCGGAAACGGTTTGTTCAAATATTATATGCAACTTTATTGACGAAGACTAAACATACGCGTCAGTTACAATCGTTAATAGAATAATTCGAATGAAATACCTTATATCCTTAATATTCATTTCTTCAACCTTTATGTCATTTGGACAAACAATTGTCCGTGACAGCACCCTTGCCATCAAAGTAAAATACGTGAACGATGATTGCCCATCCAAAACTATTTTTCCAAGAAAAAACAGAACGTATGACGAATATGTGGGCAATTATGCCATTAAATACGGCTTTAGGCTTGCCGATGGTTGGAGAGAAGACTCTTGTAACGGTGGTTATAATAGGCATGTAGGCAATCCGTATATGGAAGGTTCCGTTCCTGATAAATTTAGGAAACAAGGCGACCGAAACGATTTTGTGTATTTCTATTATAAAAAAGGTAAAAGATATTCTGGTAGGATTATTGAAAAATTTGATGTGCCCGGTTCTGAAAAGGAAATCATTTTTACCTCGACCTGTAAAAATGGAAAACTACAAGGAAAAGGCACACTGATACTAGCAGAAACAAAAGAACAAATAGCCCTGTGTAATTTTAAAGATGGCGAACTCATAGGTGAATGTGTACATTGGGACTTTCATTCAAAAATTGAGAAAAAGGTGACGTATATAAAAGGCAATCCATACGAAACCAACGTTACACAAGTTAAACTTGCTCCCAAAAAATAGATTTTCCATCTCCTCGCGTCCTCGCCGAGGCCAATATTCAGCGTCCGTACGTTCGTCGAGCCTCTGATATGAATTTTCTGTTGCTCCACCAACTTCTCTGTATCTGAAGCGGAACGAAAATTCGACAGATAGGTATACTCTTCTGCTTATGGCAAATTCACGATTACCATGTCCAAATCATCGTCTACATTGATTCCCACTGTCTTTTCAACGAAATCATTACTCGTTGTAGCATTTTGGGTGTTCACGACCATTTTTGTTCCCGTCACACGGATGCTGTAGGCACCATATTTTATTGTTCCCATGTTAGCAATCCCACCAGATCCAGTATATCTTGTATCTAATACCTGCCCGCCTTGCATGAGATTTACCTCTATGGGGCCACTTATAAAGTGATAAAATGTGCCAGTCATATAGCTTGCTCCAATTACCTGAATATTTAGGTCCGCGACTTTCTTTTTGCACCCAAAGAGAGATAATAATAAAACAAGACCGAAGATAGGAATGTGGTTGGTTTTCATAATTTATGTTGGATCACAAAAATATGATTTTTATAGAATAAGTATCGCTTATACGATAAATATAAAAGCGCTGTCTATTCCACGTTCCCTCGAAGTCTCCCACTCGGCGCCTGTTGGCCATCGGTGTATATCCGGTTTGGTGATGTTTATAATATTCTGGATTAAAAATATATACCTGTCTCCATAAAATTTTAAATGGCTTTTGTGAGCCAAGTATGTCCATGAGGTTTTATTGAATTTTTGGGCATGATGGGAATTTTGTTCCTTCTTATTTCGATCGTTTATTTTTCCGCTTCTTTTGTGCTTAGGCGTTTTCAGAAAATATAACAAAAGCAGCCTGCCTTGACTACGCCAAGGCTATTTTTTGTGCCTTAAACCTTGTCAAAATATCATCAAAATACGTCATATTGATTACCCTTTCCCCAAAAACCAACGCCTAATTTTGCTTCAAACAAAGCAAGATGAAAACATTACTCCTAACCATGGTCGGTATGGCCGCAAGCTTTTTCCTCCATGCCCAAACCCCCGAAATGGCCGAATTGAAATCGGTACTCGAAAGCCAAAAAAACTATTCCGTGGCCGGCAACGACTCATACACGGATAACGACAGCCTTGAAATAAAATTTAACGGTTGCGGGGCCGAATATTCATACCGTTATACCGATTTGCTGTACATGATAGACCAACTCATCGTAAACCAAAAATCGGTTTATCAATTTCAATGGAAAGATGTTGTTGCCCTGGAAACAGATTTCAACGGAGGAAAAATTAATTTGTCATGCGCCACCCAGTCCATTAAGTACCTGGCCCGCGATTATGGAACAACCGAATGGCGCGACAACAACTACAAAGGTTTTGCTCTGCTCTTTAATATGGGAGCAAACAACGGTCCGCAAAAATCTGCCGACATGAATCGTGCCGTTACACTCATAAAAACCATCGTAAAAAGCTGTGGCGGAGGCGAAGTAAAAGTAACCGATTGGCTTGATCGCTTAAAACACAATTACGAAGATTAGTCACCAATCCACATATAATTCTCACCCCACATAAGGGATGCAATTCGTATTATTGCATCCCTTTTTTGTACATACTTTTTTCATGAAACGAATCACCGTTTTCTGTGGATCCAGCTGGGGCACGGAAAAAATATTTGAAGAGCAGGCTTTTCTGCTTGGTAAAACATTAGCTGACCAACATATCGGACTGGTTTATGGCGGCGCCAAAGTGGGTTTGATGGGAGCCGTGGCCGATGGCGCATTGCAAAACGGAGGACGAGTAATCGGTGTGTTGCCGCACTTTTTGGGCAGTAAGGAAATTGCCCATGAAAACCTTACCCAACTCATCATCGTGGAATCCATGCACGAGCGAAAAATGAAAATGAATGACCTTTCCGATGGCATCATTGCGCTTCCCGGCGGTTTCGGCACCTTGGAGGAACTCTTTGAAATGCTCACCTGGGGCCAACTCGGATTACACAAAAAACCGATGGGCATATTAAACATCAACGGTTTTTACGACGAACTCCTCTCCTTCGTGGAAAGTATGTTCGCCAAAGGATTCATCAAACAGATACACCGCGATATGTTGCTCTATAGCGACAACATAGATGGCTTGCTGGAGAAAATGAAAAACTACGAAGCCCCGCCTAGTCCAAAGTGGATTTCAAAAGAAAACACATAACCATGGAAATTGAAACACACGAAATAAATAGCCTGAAAATAGCGGAAGTGATGGCTGATGGAATAATCGTTTCCTCTGCGGCAGATGGTTTGGACTTATTGGGTACGTTATATTTCGATGGTTTTGATAAAATCGTCCTGCACGAAAAAAATATAACCCCAGGTTTCTTCACATTAAAAACGGGATTGGCTGGTGAAATCCTACAAAAATTCTCCAACTACCGGATGGGCCTGGCCATTGTGGGCGACTTTGCCGCCTACGAAAGCGAGAGCATGAAAAGTTTTATGTTAGAAAGCAACCGCTTCGGACAAATTAACTTTGTGTCTTCATTGCAAGCGGCCATAGATGCGTTTACCGGCGAAAATAAAAAATGACGGAAATCGTTATATTTGTTTGGATCAAATAAAATAAAATGCAAAAAATATTCTCCCTTCTGTTTACGGTCATCTGTTTACAGACATCCGCCCAAACATTGCGCACCACCTATTCCGACGATTTTAGCCGTTGGGATTTCGACGGACAACAATACAGGACCACCTACTCCAACGATTTCTTTTCCTGGGATGTGAACGGAATCCGGATCCGCTCTACCTATTCGAAAGATCCTGGCAGTTGGGATATAGGCAGTTCCACCAAATTAAGGACGACCTATTCCAACGATTTGAGCCGGTGGGAAATACGGGGCAATAGCAAAACCATCTATGTCAAAACCACCTATTCCAACGACTTTAGCCGGTGGGACGTAAGCGGCGATGCCAGCGGAAGTATGAGAACCACTTACTCCAACGATTATGACCGTTGGGATATCCAGGTAAAGTTTGAAGGCGTTCCCGATGAAATGAAATACGCTGTGGTATTCGTGCCCATTTACATCAGCAATAAGCAGAAATAAAAGATGTTTCTTTTTTTATTTTTGTTTTATATCCCGCTATTTGCCGGGTGCTGGTTTCTTATTGATTATATAAATAAAGCCATCTCAAAAGAAAGATATAGCAGACGGATTTCTGTTATAATTATATTGATCACAACTCCTTTTGTATTTTATATCATCACGATGGGTTTGCTATTATCCGCTTCGTGGATAGATTCAGGCAACGAATCGATGTAATTGTACATTTTCCATAAAACCGACGTATTTTTGGCGTCTCTATGGAAACAGGCACCGGCTTCACCAAAAATTGTTTCATCGATTTCAAGCAATCGGTCGATCATATTGCGCTTCCCGAAAAATTCACGTTTCCTTTTTACTATCAACCACATCCGTTATGCATCCGCGCTGCGGAAGAACTACAACAATACCTGAACACACAGACCGAATGGAAACATAATTTCGGTATCGATCCACGACAGGACGGATTGTCGATCGGCAAAATGTTTGGCGTAATGGTGGTTCAAAACCCAGAAGGAAAACTGGGTTACTTGGCTGCATTTTCGGGAAAATTGGCAAATAGTAACCACCACCGCTTATTCGTCCCCCCGGTTTTTGATATGTTGACGGACGGCAGCTTTTTCCGCATAGGTGAACTTGAGATTAACGATATAACCATACGGGTAGAAAAAATTGAAAACAGTGCCGAATATGCATCAGAAAAAGCTAGGCTGAAACAGAACACCGAACAAGCCCGTGAAGCCATTGAGGAGTACAAGGCTGAAATAAGGAAGAACAAAGGATACAGAAACGTAAGCCGTCTCCGGAATTTTTCTGAAATGGAACACGAAAATTTTAAGCTATTTATTGAGGAACTGAAAGAAGAAAGCCGCAAAGAGCAATACAGGCTGAAATACCTTAAAAATCATGCTGCGCTTTGTGAAGCGGCAGAACAGGAACACGCTACAAAAATTACGGAACTAAGGGAATTGCGCAAATCCAAATCTTTCGATTTGCAGCAGCGTATTTTCAAGCAATATCATTTCTTAAACCGATTCCTTAAGAAAAAAAGCCTACTCGACATTTTCCAAACCGACCTGGACGTTGTACCTCCGGCCGGCGCGGGAGAATGTGCCGCACCCAAATTATTGCAGTATGCATTCAAATATGGCTTAAGGCCGATAGCCATCGCAGAGTTTTGGTGGGGCGAATCCCCCACTTCCGAAATCCGCAAACACGGTCATTTTTATCCGGCCTGCCGCGGTAAGTGTGAACCTATTTTGGCGCATATGTTACAAGGCATCGAAATGGACGAAAACCCGATGTTAGCAAAGCCTGATTCAAATATCACCATCGAAACGGTGTACGAAGACGAGCACCTGGTGGTCATCAACAAACCGGCCGAATTCTTATCTGTGCCCGGTATCAGCGTACATGATTCCGTTTATGCACGAATGAAGCAGAAGTATCCCTCCGCCACTGGTCCGCTCATCGTCCATCGGTTGGACATGTCCACCTCGGGATTGATGTTGATCGCCAAAACAAAGGACGTTCACCAGCATCTGCAGGAACAATTCATTAAGCGCACCATCAAAAAACGCTACGTGGCATTATTGGATGGCACGCTAAAGGATGATGGGGGATATATCAACCTGCCCATCCGCGTTGACCTGGAAGACCGTCCGCGCCAGCTTGTTTGCTATGAATACGGCAAACGCGCACAGACGAAATACGAAGTCATCGAAAGAAAAAACGGGCAGACCAAGGTATATTTTTATCCGCTCACCGGACGGACGCACCAATTGCGTGTCCATGCTGCCCATCCGCTAGGTTTGGATGCCCCTATCGTGGGAGACGATTTATATGGTAACCAAGCCGATAGACTGCATTTACATGCTGAATATTTAGAATTTACTCATCCCGCCAACAATGAATTAATCGTCGTAAGGGCTGCGCACGTATTCTGAGTTATATTTAGAAAAAATTTAGTTGCCACAGAAACCAAAATATTGGCTTATTTCCTATTTTATTGCACTCGTATGGTTTGTCAACGGACTTATCTGTAAAGTATTAAATCTGGTTCCGCGACATCAGGAAATTGTTGGACAGATTTTGGGCAAAACGCATGCCCATCCTTTGACCGTGGCCATCGGGGTATCAGAAATATGCATGGCCATTTGGATAACCACAGGCTTTAAAAGTCGATTAAATGCCATCCTTCAGATACTCATTATAGCCACCATGAATCTGTTGGAGTTTCTATTGGTTCCCGATTTTTTACTCTGGGGAAAATTCAATTCCCTATTCGCAATTCTGTTTATCTTGCTCATCTATTTCAATGAATTCATATTCAATAAAGCATCCATAGCCAAGGCATAACCATGTTTTCATTCCTAAAAAACCATCCTTTCCCTGTGGAAGCTTTTTTTGAAAGCTCAACCGTGTTGACTTTTGCGGTGCCCAAGGAAGAGCTGGAACATTTGGTTCCGCCCTGCCTTGAACTTGACACATTGCATGACCGATATGCTTTTATCGCGGTGGCCATGGTAAAAACATCGGGTTTGCGACCAAAAGGCTTTCCCGCTTTTTTGGGTAATGATTTCTTCTTGATCGGCTACCGAATTTTTGTGAAATATAGAAACGCTGCAGGCAAACGTTTGCGTGGGCTTTACATCCTTAAATCGGAAACCGATAAACGTAAGATGGAAAGCTTAGGGAATATTTTTACCCACTATAATTATTCCACCACAGATATAGAACAAATCCAGCGGGGGAGTGAAAAGGAAATCAAATCCGCACGATCCGATTTTAGGTTAATCATCAATTCTTCTCGGGAAAACGTTTCCCTTCCACCACAAACCCCATTTTCTGATTGGAAAGAAGCCCGTCGATTTGCCGGTCCGCTACCCTTTACTTTTTCATACAACGCCCAGAAAAAAACAGTATTGATTATTGAAGGCGTACGCCAAAACTGGATTCCAACACCCATACAAATAGACGGATATCATTTTTCCTTTTTGGACTCATTGAATTTGCAAAAAGTTGTTTTAGCCAATGCCTTTGTGATTGAAAACATTCCGTACTATTGGAAAAAAGGTAAAACAGAAATTTGGAACGGATGAGAAAACCATATCAGGGCGTTTGGAATATTGTCCGTTTCAATTGGCATTTCTATTTGATTGCTTTCGGATTAATTATGTTATGTCTTTCGGTCAATCACCATTTGGATCGTTCCCTAATCCTCATCACACATATTATTTGCCTTACGACATTGACCGTTATATTTATTTCGCTGGCTGTTTCCTTTTACGTGTATGATATATCGCCACTTTACTCCTTTGATTGGCTTAATAAACAAAATCTCCGAGGAGGAAATTGGGTGAACATCCATGCGGGATTTGATGAAACGAGTGGCTTATTGAAATCGAAGTTTCCGGAAATAGACTTGGTTGTTTTTGATTTTTACGATCCGGATGTCCATACCGAAGTTTCCATCAAACGTGCACGAAGGGCTTACCCAGCCCATAAGGGCGCAAAAAAAATCAACACGCAAAACATTCCGTTAGATAACCAATCTGTTGATTATGTTTTTCTTATTCTTTCTGCACACGAAATCCGGAATATGGAAGAGCGAAGGGTTTTTTTTACAGAAAGCAACAGAATCTTAAGGCCCAAGGGAAAAATAATTGTGGTGGAGCACCTACGGGATTGGAAAAATTTCTTTGCTTACAATATCGGTTTTTTACATTTTTATTCCGCCAAGACTTGGTTGGATACTTTCCGTCTGGCTGAGTTAAAAATAGCAAAAGAGCAGAAAATTACGCCTTTTATTTCAGTTTTTATTTTAGAAAAAAATGGAATTACACCTTAAAATCATCGGTTGTATATTAATCGTTCTCGGTATCATTCATGCTGGATTTCCCCAGTATTTCAATTGGAGAACTGAACTTATCCCACTCAGTTTGATCAACCGTCAAATGGTGTATTTCCATACATTCTTTTTGGCCCTATTCGTTTTATTGACAGGGATTTTGTGTCTCACCTCGGCTGAAGAAATAGTTGGTACACCGTTGGGTAAAAAGTTATCGCTGGGTTTTGGCTTATTTTGGTCAATCCGGTTATTTGTCCAGTTCTTTGGCTATTCACCCCAACTCTGGAAAGGCAAGAAATTTGAGACATTTGTACATATATTGTTTACTTTTCTTTGGACATACATCAGCGGTGTATATTTCTGGATATCCTTTCATTAATATCCGTCCCAAATCCCCCTCTTTTTTGTCGTTTACGGCACGTCCATTTTTCGTTTCACCGATGTAGCTTTGTCCATTCACATCAAACATGAAAAATAATGAAAAATACGGCCATCACAATTGAAGCATGGGTAAAT
>Ga0247814_10000474_pt1 | contig 31986 bp, 34 predicted proteins | sample UWRJL179409R1_FD_179947 | JGI IMG/M metagenome (GOLD analysis project Ga0247814, IMG submission 179947) | Plant litter microbial communities from Arlington Agricultural Research Station in Wisconsin, United States - UWRJ-L179-409R-1 | ecosystem: Environmental > Terrestrial > Plant litter >... | reverse complement strand
TAAGGCTATCCTGCCCTACAGCATTTTGGAAGTTTTTCTCGGGCTCTATGGCCGCAACCTCTACAGCAAAATCTTCTAACGACGATACACGCTCTTTATTTTTGTTAAGCGTTACCATTTCTTTAACCTGCGCCGCCGTGATTATATGCCAGTGCGCCATATCATTAAGATATGCAAACCACATAAGGCCTTTAAAAATATCTACTTTTTGGCATACGGCATCGCCTTTTTCTGTATAGATCTTGGTATCCATATCGGGCATGCCTTTAAGGGCATCCAGGTAGGTATCAAGCTCATAGTTAAGGCAGCATTTAAGCTTACCACACTGCCCTGCAAGTTTTTGCGGGTTTAACGATAGCTGCTGGTAACGTGCCGCCGATGTGTTTACACTCCTAAAATCAGTTAGCCAGGTACTGCAGCACAGCTCGCGGCCGCAAGAGCCTATGCCCCCAAGGCGCGATGCTTCCTGACGGAAACCCACCTGCTTCATTTCTATCCTAACGCTAAATTCGCGCGCAAAGTCTTTAATAAGCTGTCTAAAATCCACACGGTCATTAGCCGTATAGTAAAACGTAGCCTTTGATGCATCGCCCTGGAACTCGATATCAGATATCTTCATTTCCAGTTTAAGCTTTATGGCTATTTCACGTGCTATCACCTTCATAGGTTCTTCTTTTGCACGGGAATCGCTCCAGATGTCTATATCTTTTTGCGAAGCTTTGCGGTATATTTTAGGAACTTCGCCGTATGGCTTAACCCCTTTTTTCTTCATTTGCATTTTTACCAGTTCACCCGTAAGGGTAACGATACCAATATCATGCCCCGGCGAGCCTTCGGTGGCAACAATGTCGCCTATGCTCAGGGTAAGTTTATCTGTATTGCGGTAAAATTCTTTCCTTCCGTTCTTAAAACGCACCTCTACACAGTCAAAAGGTGCCTCGCCCCCGGGTAGGGTCATATTAGAAAGCCAGTCGAAAACCGTTAGCTTATTGCAGCTATCAGTGCCGCAGGTCCCGTTATTTTTACATCCTCTCGGGGCACCACCATCTGATGATCCCGTAGAACAGCTTGTACATGCCATAGTTATTTGTTGTATATATAGATCGTGGCATTGCCACTACGATTCGTGTTATTAATAAAAACGATTTTGCGGGTAAAGATAGTATTTTTTTGTGGGATAGCCGCAAGGGGTATTCTCAGGGTGTGCATACGCAAAAACACTACAGGAGAATAAGCCACGAATTAAACAAATTGTCGAAAGCTGAATTAGTCGGAGATATGTGACCGTAAGAATTTATCGATTGTATTAAACTCAATTTAATTACAGATTGCCGCGCTCCATTGCATTTCGCTCGCAATGACGATTCGTGAAGAAAAGTATCCTATTTTCATCCCTTTTCTTTACGTAATGTCTTTGCGAGGAACGAAGCAATCTAAAAATATTGGCATTATTTTTAGATTCAAATACTTTATTTAATTTGTGACAATTATACCAAATTCTTTTAATTAATATCTACCGAATAGTTTAGCATATTGCGGTTGGTATCGTCTAAAGCCTTACGGGATCTTAAAGCATTTTTAAGCAGGGTGATGTTCCAGTTGCTGCGCTTGCGCCATGATGCAAAATCTTCAGTGCGCCAGTCGAAATCTTCTTTCCAGGCAAATTTGGGCGATACATAAAAATAAGTGTAAGGTATAAGGAACGAGCTGTCGTTAGATGTTTTTACCTTAAGCGACTGCTCTTCATTACGCAGTACCGATTGCGGGTACAGCAGTGTTATTTTTCGTTTTTCGGCTTCGGCCTTCATGGCGCTGCTTACGCGCACGTAGTCATTTTCTATGGTTTTAAGGCTAAAATGGTCGTATACCGTTTCGCCTATTTTATCTATTGGCCTAAGCTGAATAATATCTATGGCATAGTTGCCATATACCTTAAAGAAATCTTCCAGTTCATAAAAATTATCTTTATTAAACGTATAATTTATGCGCACCCTAAGCCCCGGCGTGAGCTCTTTTTGCTTTGTAAGCGCCAGCATTACCTCATGAAACTTTTCAAACACGCCTTTATCCATAAGGTCTTCATAAGTGGCTTTATGCACCCCGTGTAGTGATAATATAATTTCGTTAAGGCCGGCATTGGCAAAAGCAGTAATATCTTTGTCCTCCAGCAGGTTGCCGTTAGTTATCATGCTTATGTAGGGCACTTTATGCTCTTTAGCCAGCTGTATAAGGCGGGTATTGTGCTTAAAGAGTGTAGGTTCGGCACCGCAGCCTATTTGCAACTTAAGGGCATTTTTAAATATAGAAGCTGCCAGTGGTTCCAGGTCGTCTTCCTTAAACATGCCTTTCATGTTTTTACGCACAAAATCGGCATCGCTAAAATAGCACATCTTACAGCGCAGGTTACACGCCAAAACCGGATCCATTTGTATAGACACATACCGTTTATTAAGCACCACAGCAGCCAAAGCCCCAGAAATTTTATCCTGTGGCTTTTTATGTACTGGTTTACTTTTAATATTTTGTAAATATCCATGTGCCGTAATTAGTGGGGCAATTTATATAATTTATCTGAAGAGCTTTGTAAAAGCTTTAATGTGGCTAAAGATACTATTTTTGTAAGTATAGACAAACTTTTAGAGTTATGTAAAAAACGATGTAATAAGTGTATCACAAAAACATGTACATCCGGGTGAAATTAATGAAAGCAAAAAACCTGCATTTTCATACAGGTTTCTATTATATATAGTGATAATCTTTATTCTAAGATCTTAAACAATTTATCAGATAGCCTGATCCTGAAAGGCAGGTTAAAGGTTACCTTATCTCCGGCTGTGGCAACATCGCCATCCTTGCCGTTTACGCGCAGTGCCTCAACGGTTAGTTGCTGCTCGCCCGTGCTTGGGCCGCTTATAAGTATTCGGTCGCCTATTTTAAGTTCGCCCTGCTCTAAGGTAAACTGGCCTACCTGCGCTTTAGGGAAATAATGTTCGCCTTTGCCTAAAAGGGTTTTGCGTATACGGCTGCGGGTACCTTTTACTTTTGGCGCAACGGCAAGAGCAACATCGGTAAGTTCGCCGCTTTTTTTAAACTGGAGTTTGTCCGATTTCCCTTTTCGAAAAATCATGTTGCCTTTATTTATGCCACGGCGCAATGCTTTTTGCTCTTCTTCCGGCAGCTGAACAATTTCTAAACATTCTACAGAACAGGTATTGTGCATGGCACTTTTACACTCGTCACACTGAATAAACAGCAGGTGGCAAGCCTCGTTAGCACAGTTAGTGTGGTTATCACAAGGCTTACCGCACTGGTGGCACTGGGCTACAATATCGTTGGTAATACGTTCGCCAAGGCGGGCATCAAACACAAAGTTTTTGCCTATAAACTTACTCTCTAAACCTTCTTCCTTAACCTGGCGGGTGTACTCTATAATACCGCCCTCAAGCTGGTACACGTTTTTAAATCCTTTGTGCTTAAAAAAAGCCGAGGCCTTTTCGCAGCGAATGCCGCCTGTGCAGTACATTAGGAGGTTTTTATCTTCTTTATGGTTAGACAGCTGGTCTTCAATAATGGGCAGCGACTCCCTAAAGGTTTCAACATCCGGGGTTATTGCCCCGCGAAAATGGCCTATCTCGCTCTCATAATGGTTACGAAAGTCTACTACTATGGTATTAGGGTCTTCCAGCATCTGGTTAAAATCTTTTGCACCAAGGTGTATGCCCTTATTTGTCACATCAAAAGACGCGTCGTCTAATCCATCGGCCACTACTTTATCGCGCACTTTAATGGTAAGCTTCAGGAACGAAAGGTCGTCGTGTTCTACCGCAACGTTAAGGCGGATATCTTTTAAAAACGGGATAGTATCTAAGTGGCCTTTAAACTGGTAAAAATGATCTGCCGGAAGCGAAAGCTGGGCATTAATACCTTCTTTAGCTACGTATATCCTCCCTAAAACCTCCAAAGGGTTCCAGGCCAGGAAAAGCGAATCGCGAAATTGTTTGGGATCTAAAATGTGGGAGTAGGCATAGAAAGACAGCGTAAGGCGCTGTTTGCCGCTATCTTCTATAAGAGCGGTTCTTTCTTCTGCGCTTAAAGTGTTGAACAGTTGCATGCTATACAATTTTAAGTGAGATATTACAGTATGGGTTGGCTCCTATTGGCGGAACCGCTGCAAAGGTAGAAATTTTTTGGGACGGGGCAACTATACATTATATTTTATCCTGTAATGGTGGCGGGTAATGTAGTGCTATTTCCCAATCTTCATAAGGGGGATCTACCTGAAAGTTAGGATCGCAATAAGACCGCAAACAATCAGTAGCTCTTTTCTCTGCATATTTTGCATTTAATACCTCTCCATTATCATCTAATTCTATAACGTTGGCATAAATTGCAAAAGCTTGTTCTATAGCGCTTGGTTCCTCACCATATAAAGAAAGATAATCAATGCCTGTTAAATTACTATGGCTTCCGCTTGCCATGTAATATGCAAATGTTCTAAGTGCACCACTAAAAGATCTACTTAACTTCATATACAATAGTTTGCATTAGTACGCTTGTATCAATACTTCGGTAGGTATTTTCATTACATTATGTATATTCCGGATCATTTCTAATGATAATTTTCTCTTTCTACTCAATATCTCGCTTGCACGGCTTTTAAGCCCTATAATATTTGCAAGGTCATTTTGTGAATATCCCAGTTGCTCCATGCGAAATTTAATAGCATCAATAGGGTCAGGCATATCAATAGGAAAATGATACTCTTCATACTTCTCAATTAAAATACCTAAAATTTCAAGTTCATCACCTTCGGACGTTCCTTTCCTTGCATCAAATATTTCTTCAAGCCTTTGTAAAGCCTGATCGTAATCCTGTTCTGTTTTTATGGGTTTTATTGTCATTGTCTAAATTTCGTTTGCATTGATTTTATCATATTCAGCATGAGTACCTATAAAACGAATCCATATCATTTGATAGTCATAGTTTACCTTAACAATAAGGCGGTAATTATTTCCTTTAATGTTAAACACTATCCTGTTATCCTGCAAAATACTTGCACTGGGATATTCCTGTTTTAATTCGTTATGATTATTCCACCCTGCTTTGCTTGTTTCCAAATACCATGACTTTAACTGCTGTTCGCAATCGGCATGTATTTCCCAAAATTCACGCAATATCTTCTTTGCAATTATCCTCAAAGCCGAATCTTTTCACAAAGATAATCAATTTTCCCAAATCGGGAACTGTGCTTAAGAGTAAATAGGGCTATTTTTAACTACTATATCTATTTAATGCGTATTAATTATATACATTTTCATTTGAAAAAAGTATATGATTATTTTCATGAATTAATTATAAAGAACGAGCATAACTGATATCCCTTTTCGGTTGTACCAAAAAAATAAAAGCACTCCGTACGGGAGCGCTTTTACCTTAACTATAGGCTAAACCAACAAGCCTAAAAACTAAAACTAATGCCGGAGTACAGGCCTATAAAATAAGGTTTAAAGTTACCTGCATCCCTGCTGAATGTATTGACCTGGTATTTAAACATTGGCTCGAAATTAGCCTCGAAAGACTTAAAGAAGCGATATTTAAAACCCACGCCGACGTTTGTACTAAAATGTATATTGTTAAGATTTTGTGCTTTGCCCACATTAGTGCTGTAGCCCTGTGTAGAAACTACACTTACGTTATTCTGGCTTAAAAAAAGTGTACTTACACCGCCTATTATATCTATGCCAAATTTCTTGTCCAGTAGTGCATAAGACATTTCTACCGGCACCTCTACATAACCTGTTTTTTGTATCATAGACCCATTAAAGGTATCTGTCGGCAACCTGTCGGCAAAGAACACCTCAAGGTTATTGGTAGTGCCCTGGTCCTGCACTACAATATTAGCATTGGCAGATTTTGCCGCAACATTATTTGTCTGGTTGTTTAGCGAAGCATAAAACTCTACGCCTTTGGTGGCGTAATTAAGGTTTACGGTATTAACACCCGATCGTATGCTTATCTTGCTCGTAACCGCGTAGTTAACCCCTACACCCATACTAAGGTCGTTACCATAGCTTTTTGCATTAGAGGCAAACTGATCGTCTATAGGCGACCCGTTAGACAGGGAGTTGTAAAATACCGGCGCCACCTGAGGCTTAACATTCCACTTGCTTTTGTTGCTGTTATCGGCAACGGCCTTATCTTTTTCGTCTTTTTTACCTTCCTGCTGCTCCCTTAGTAACTTTTCAAGTGCATTTTCGGGGGCAACGGCAGCAGTATCTATCGCTGTTTCGGCAATAGCCTTATCTGTTATTGGGGTGGTTGTATCAATTACCGGGGCTTTAACATCTGCTGATTTATTTTCCTGTACCGCAAGTGCATTAGCAGACGTATCGTTACTGCCGTTTGGCACAACATTACCACCCTGTGCCTTACCTGTATTACCAGTATTTTTACCTGCAGAAGAAGTTGTAGTATTAGCCACCGCACTTCCTGTAAGGCTATTGCTTTTGTTAGCTTTATTGCCTCCATTTTGCGGCCCGGTATCGGCAACACCATTTACACCAGTAGTAACAGCGCCATTTTTATTGCTGTTATTTTTTGAGGCCGAATTACCATTATTAGCAACTGCATTAGCCGGTTGCATGTTACGGTTTGTAATAGCATTACTGCCTTTTACATTAGTATTGTCTTTGCTGATTACAAAACTACCATTACCCGCTATACCGGTATTAGGGGAGGCACTTGTATTAGTATTGTTTCCTCTATTGCCTTTACTGTTATTTACTAAAGCATTATTTGCAGCAGCGTTATCCGGCTGTGTAACTCCTTTATTATTTTTAGTAGTGGTGTTTACTACTGCATTATTATCTGGCGGCAACAGGCTGTTTTGCTTAACACCTTTTTTACCTTTTTCTGTATTATAGGTATTTTTAGGGCTGTGCACTACAGCATTATTCGCACCTGTGGAAGACGGTTGTAATACCTTTTGATGACTGCCCGGTTCTGCACCCGTAGCACCGCCATTGTTAGTAGCCGCTTTCCCCTTACCATCGCCATTAACAACCACCGCGCTGTTTACCGATTCTGTATTATTAGTACCTTTAGTATTGTTGTTGTGGGCATCAACATCTGTAGGCAGTACTTTTAAAGGCTGCTGGCCTTGTGTAGCACCGGGTGCTGTGGTAACGGCCGGGTCCTGGTTGGCGCCATTCCATCCGTTAAGGTAAAAGTTGCCCAGCAGCAATCCTATTACTATAACAGCAGCCACACCACCAAGCCTGAACCATAGTGGTATAACCCTTTTCTTTTTCTTGTCTTCCAGTACTTCCCGTATGTTTTCCCAAACAAATTCGGGCGGGGAGGCTTCAAAGTCTTTAAACTTTTCCTGGAAGAGCCTGTCTATATTCTTTTTATCACTCATTTTGCCGTAGGTATTGTATTGCCCTGGCGGGTGTCTATTTTTTCTTTAAGTATAATCCTTGCCCTTGCAAGGTTAGATTTAGAGGTGCCCTCTGTAATACCAAGCATCTCTGCAATTTCTTTGTGCGAATAACCGTCTATGGCATAGAGGTTAAAAACCATCCTGTACCTGTCGGGCAATTGTTGTATAATGGCCATAAGGTACTCCATAGATATGTCATCGGCTTCAATCTCTACATCTGCTTCTTCGGGCAGGTTTTCGGTTACAATTTCAAAGATACCTTCGGTCCTGTACTTTTGCAAAACATTGTTAACCATTACCCTTTTAGCCCATCCTTCAAACGAACCCTGAAAGCGGTATTGCCCAATTTTATTAAATATTAGCAGGAAACCATCCTGCATATTGTCTTCGGCATCGGCGCGGTTGCGCGAATACTTAAGGCATACCGCAAACAGTTTAGGGGCAAAGAGGCGGTATAGCTGCTCCTGTGCCTTTATGCTGTTTTGCTGACATTCTTTTATGAGCTGTTCTAAACCCAATGGTTCCCATTTAATTTATTATTGTTGTACGGGTACTATAACTTCTAAATACTGATCTTCTCCTTGTGCATTTACACCCTGGTAAAACTTAAATGTAAAATTTCTTTCTGCCGTAATAGGGCATGTAAAATTAAAAGACTTGGTTTCGGGCGCCGCATATTCTATTGTGCGGCAGTTAGCCCGTTCTATTACCACGGCCTGTATGGCAACCGTTCTTGTGGTGCCGTTAATTTCGTAAAGGGGCTCGTCAGACACGTAATAGCAATCATTAGTTTTCCTGTACTGCATACTAATTAGAGATGTTTGCCCAGATGTTACATAATCCGGCATGGTTACGCTCTCTATGGGTATAAAAACCATGTCAAAATCCTGTGTACTGTCGCTGTCAAGCGAGCATGCCACAGCAATAAACACCATTGTAACTACAAATAACAGCTTTTTAAATAATCGTTTCATAATCAAATATAGATATCTCTATGCACTATAGATGCAAAAAAATGTAAAGGTTGCGTGTAAGGTAAAAAAAAACCCGAAATAAATCGGGTTTTCTGTATTGCTATGCCATGTTTTGTTTAATGGCATCCTTTATTTTAAGCTCCAGCTCGTCGCTCATTTCGGGATTATCTTTAATCAGGCTTTTTACGGCATCACGGCCCTGGCCCAGTTTGGTATCGCCGTAGCTAAACCACGAACCTGATTTCTTAATAATTTCAAACTCAACGGCAAGGTCTAATATCTCACCATTTTTAGATACGCCTTCGCCATACATAATATCAAATTCGGCCGTTTTAAATGGTGGTGCCACTTTATTTTTAACGATCTTTACCTTGGTACGGTTACCAATTACATTTTCGCCATCTTTTATTTGTGCCGAACGGCGAATATCTATACGTACCGATGCATAAAACTTAAGTGCGTTACCACCCGTTGTAGTTTCCGGGTTACCAAACATAACCCCGATTTTTTCGCGCAGCTGGTTAATAAAGAAAACCGTACAGTTAGTTTTACTTATGGTACCGGTAAGTTTACGAAGCGCCTGAGACATTAACCTGGCGTGAAGGCCCATTTTAGAGTCTCCCATTTCGCCTTCTATCTCGCTTTTTGGCGTAAGTGCCGCAACCGAGTCTATAACCACAATATCTATCGCGCCGCTACGTATAAGGTTCTCGGCAATTTCCAGTGCCTGCTCACCATTATCGGGCTGCGATATAATTAGGTTCTCTACATCTACATGAAGTTTTTCGGCATAGTTACGGTCAAAAGCATGCTCCGCATCTATAAAAGCAGCAATACCTCCGGCTTTTTGGGCTTCGGCAATTGCGTGCAGGGTAAGTGTTGTTTTACCCGATGATTCCGGGCCGTATATTTCTATTATCCTGCCGCGTGGGTAACCGTTTACGCCAAGGGCAAGGTCTATACCTAAAGACCCGGATGGTATAGCTTCTACCTCTTCCACAGCCTGGTCGCCCAGTTTCATAACCGTGCCTTTACCGTATGCTTTATCTAATTTATCCAGCGTAAGCTGTAATGCTTTCAGTTTCGCTTCTCTTTCTGCGCTCATTTCTTTTACATTAGTTTGTGTAAAAATACAATTTTTTCAGTGTCGAAAGATAAGAAAATAATCTTATATATAAATTATTTTTTTCTGTTATTTTATTAGATGCTAAATCTACAGCGCAGATCACTTTTTTACATACTCCACCAGCTGGTTATAAATAACAGTCCTTACATTTTCCTTAAGGGTTTTACGGTCTTCGGGAGTTAAGCCTTCGGTTTCTATAAAACGGTGCACTTTGGCACGCATACGCCCGGGGCTGCCGCTAAAAAAGGTAAATGAAAACCGCTTTTTATTATCAGGGAATGTCATGGGTACAATAGGTATCTGGTGGTCTACTGCCAGGCGAAAGGCGCCATCTTTAAATTCGTCCAGCAATACATTTTCGTTTTCGGGTACGCCGCCTTCGGGAAAAATACAAATGCTCAACCCACGGCTCAGCCTTTTTTGTGCCTGGGCAAATACCTCTACCCTGCTTTTAGAGTTATTGCGGTCTACAAGTATAGAGCTGCGGCGGTAAAAAAAGCCGAAGATGGGAATTTTTGCCAGCTCTGCCTTGCCCACAAAAACAAACGGGTTTTTAGAAATAACAAGCATAAGCATAATATCGGTCATGCTGGTATGATTGGCCACCAGCATATAGCTTTTGCCTTTTTCTAACTGTTGCTCGCGCTCTATTTTATAATAAAAGCCCATGCCGTACAATATAAATTTTGCCCAAAAGCGTGCCATGGCAAAAAAAATCGGATACGTTTTATCAAACGATACCGACAGTATTAAAAAAGGCGACAGTACAAGTATGGGTATAGCCATAACTACATAAAACCAAATGCGCCACAATGTCCATAAAAAATACTTTACCACTTTCATATAGCCCAAATGTAAGGATTCAATCTTAAAATATAAGGCAAAACCGTTACCTTTGTACAAAATTACAGAGCACTAATGGCAAAAATTTTAACAGGCGTACAAAGTACGGGCACGCCACACCTTGGTAACCTTTTGGGCGCTATAATCCCGGCCATAGAAATGGCCAACAAACCGGAAAACGAATCGTTCCTTTTTATTGCCGACCTGCATTCTGCAACGCAGATTAAGGATGGGAAAACACTTAGGGAAAACACCTACAGTACCGCAGCAGCATGGCTGGCATGCGGGCTTGATATTAACCGCGTTACTTTTTACCGCCAGAGCGATGTACCGCAAACAGCCGAACTCTCATGGTACCTTAGCTGCTTTTTTCCGTTCCAGAGGTTAACACTGGCGCACTCTTTTAAAGATAAGGCCGACAGGCTGGACGATGTTAATGCCGGCCTTTTTACTTACCCAATGCTTATGGCGGCCGACATACTATTATATGACGCCGAATTTGTACCTGTGGGTAAAGACCAGTTACAGCACATAGAAATTACCAGAGATGTGGCATCGCGCTTTAACCACCAAATGGGCGAAACTTTTGTATTGCCCGAGCCTTTTACAAGAGAGGATACCAAGCTTGTACCGGGAACTAACGGTGGCAAGATGAGTAAATCGGCTAATAATTATATTAATATTTTTCTTGATGATAAAGCCCTGCGCAAACAGGTAATGAGCATTGAGACCGACAGCACACCGCTGGAGGAGCCTAAAAACCCGGAAACCGACAACGTGTTTGCCATTTATAAATTACTGGCAACACCGGAACAAACCGCCGAACTGCATGCTAAATATGTAGCCGGAAATTACGGTTATGGCCATGCCAAACAAGCATTATTTGAGCTTATAGTTGAGAATTTTAAAGAGGTACGCGAAAAATATAATTACTACATTCATAACCTTGAAGAGGTAGATGCCGCCCTTAAAGTAGGTGCTGCTAAAGCCGCTACAGTTGCTAATGGCGTACTGGCAAGGGTAAGGGAGAAACTGGGATACGAGTAGTATTCAGTTCTCAGATTCAGTCTTGCAGATAGTTTGCAGTCGCAGTCGCAGTTTTCAGAATGGCAGTATTAAACTGCAGTGAACGGACCCAGTGGATACATAGCCACGAATTACACTAATTACCGCAAATTAAAATGTGGGATTAGTGTAATTCGTGGCTTTTTTTGTGAGATGTTGAAACGTGATTTTTCCATTTACCGCAGGGGAGAAATTCACGATGTAAAGAGATTCCTCAATTTCGTTACGGTGCATTCGGAACCAAATATAGTGGTTCGAAGAAATCATTGGAATAGTATTTTACTATGTACAGGATTGCTTCGTACCCGCAATGACACGACGTGAAGAAGGAATATAAAGTCTGGAAGTAAACAACGTTCAGCACATCCTGAAAACTGTGACTGCGACTGAAAACTTTCTAAAACTGAAAACTACGAATGCAAAATAATTTACTTCGCTACTTCAATAGTAACTTTAATTTCGCCGTGGTTTTTGTTGTCGGTAATTTGCATAAAAGCCTTTTTAGAAAGGTCTATATCGCGCCCGCCACTAAACGGGCCACGGTCGTTTACTACAACCACTACCGATTTTCCGTTAGCTTTATTGGTAACTTTTAGCTTTGTGCCAAAGGCAAGTTTTTTGTGTGCAGCTGTAAGTTTACTATTGCTGAATTTTTCTCCGTTAGCGGTTTTTTTGCCGTTAAACTTATCGGCATAGTAGCTTGCTACTGCTGATTTATCATAAGAATTGTAGGCTCCCTTTCGGGCAGAACAGGCAATTAAAAATGCTGCTAGGAAAAAAAGAAGGGCAATGCGCTTTACCATATTATGCTTTATCTAAGATCTCTAATTTAACCTTAAAGCTGCCACTGCTTTTTTTAGAGGCAATTTCCATAAAGGCTTTTTTGGTAAGATCTATTTCAAGCTTTTTGCTGTAAGGGCCGCGGTCATTTACTTTAACGTCTACAAACTTTCCGTTTGTTTCGTTAGTAACCCTCACTATGGTGCCAAAGGGCAGTTTCATGTGGGCCGCAGTATATTTTGTGTTATGAAAACGTTCACCGCTGGTGGTTTTCCTGCCGTTAAATTTATCGGCGTAATACGTGGCAAGAGCTTCTTTTTTGTAGAGAGTAAGTGTAGGCTCTGCCGGTTTTGCAATTGCTGCTATTTTTGTTTCTGTAGAGTCTGCAACAACGGTTGCAGTAACATCTTTTGGTTTAAGTGTGGTAGCTGTGCTACCCGACGAAAATCCTGAGCTTATAAATAACAATACGCCTGTACTGAAAATGATAATACTATTCTTCATAATTATTATAATTTTTTTGTCCGTTCGTTTTTATCAATAAACGTGCCGCAGAAACGAAAGCCCTGAACAAAGGCTTTTTACTGCCGGTTAGCTTAACCAGGCACTCCAGGGAATCCTGCTTAAAAGCAGTACTAGCCCTATGGCATATAAGTAGCCAATGTTTTTAAATTTTGTTGCAGATTCCTCTGCTCTCTTATGTTTAGACCAGCCTATAGTTATCAGCGTAAGCGCAATGATATTTATAAGCGGATGTTCTACTACATATAACCGTATAGTGCTGTCTTTCATGGCAGCGCCCATACCCAGTTCTTTAGCCGTGGCAAACCATGGCGATACAAATAATAATATAAGCCCCAACACCAACTGCACATGGCTAAAAATAAGCGCTATTAATGCTATGCGCCTGTCCTGCGGGTTAAATGGCCTTTTTGCCCCAAGCCCTACAAACGAATTTAAAATGGCTATAAGCAGGAATACTAATACCCCAAAAGCCCAGTAAGAATGCAGGTCTAAAACAGATGAATACATAAATTTTAAAAATGTTAGGAAAGCAAATATAAGCAATACATGTAAAAAATAACGCACTAAACTTATGCTAAATTGCCTGTTGCGCCTTGTTTAGAACGTTTCTAAAATAACAAAAACTTATAAACACACTGTTCATAACGCTGATTATCAGCAATAAATTATTTTAAAAGGCATAAAAAAAGGCTAACCTAAGTTAGCCTTTACATACTATATATAAACAGTAATTACATTTGCTTTATAAGGTATACATATACCGGGAAGTGGTCGCTATAGCCCACGTTACCATTGCTGTTTCGCAGCGGATAACCCTTAAACGCGCCCGCAGGCTGCGTCATGAATGTTTTATTATATACGCCGGCTTTCCAAAAGCGGTATGAGGTATAATCTTTTTTAGTAAGCGGCTCTGTCATGATCATCTGGTCAAATAAATCCCATGCATCGCGGTAGGCCAGTGTACCTATACCCTTTTTAGCCATTTCTTCCATAGGGTTGTAAAGCCCGCCCGGTTTTACATCTTCTTTAAGGGCTTTGGCGCCAAGCACTACTTTAATACTGTTATTATAAGGGCCATCATTAAGGTCGCCCATAGTAATAACTTTAGCATTAGGGTTTACCTTATATAAAGAGTCAATTATCTTTTTGTTTAAGGCAGCGGCAGCTTCCCTAAACGGGCTGCTCACTTTCTCGCCGCCTGCGCGCGATGGCCAGTGGTTTACAATAAAGCTCATTTCTTCACCGTCAAACATACCGGTAACCAGTAACTGGTCTCGTGTATAGCGCCTTCCTTCTAAGTCTACGTTAATAATAACGCCTTCATCTTCGTCGCTTGTTTCTTTACCCGCCGCCTTATCTTCTTCCAGCTTTTTCTTTAGCTTAAGGGCATTCTTGTCATATATATAAAGAGGGAAATTTTTATAGCTTGTGGGCTTAAAATACTTCTTTTGGTATAAAAACCCTACATCTACCCCTCTTTTATCGGGCGAGTCAAAATGCACTATACCATAATCTTTACCTGCCAACAGCGGTTGTTTAATAAGGTCTTCAAGAACTTTTCTGTTCTCAATCTCAGCCACACCTAATATAGTAGGCGAATTTGGGTTATCTGTAGTACCCAGCTGCGCAATAACCTTAGCTAAATTTGCCAGCTTTTTTTTGTATTTTTCACCGGTCCAGTGCTGCCTGCCGCCGGGAAGATACTCCTCATCATTAACCTTAGGATCGTTTACGGTATCGTAAAGGTTTTCTACGTTGTAAAATGCAACGGTGTGCACTTTAAATTTCTTGTCCTGGGCGTTGCCTGCTACACATATAAACAGGAAAAATAAAAGTGAACTAAGTGATTTTGTCATTATTTAACATATATTAATTTAACATCAAGTTTTGTAACAAACTGGATGCCAAAAGTAGATAATATTTTTAAATGTTATACATTTGCCGCCGTTAAGAAATATTTAACTTAATGGCGAACAGGAATAATTTAAATTTAAGTATGAAAAAACTAGTTCTCAGTCTTTTATTCATGATGCAGGCAGTATGCGCCTGGGCACAGCAATCCGCATCAGTACAGGGCAAGGTGGTCGATTCTAAATCGCAAAAAGCCCTGGAAAACGTTGTGGCAACGCTGGATGCTACCGGCAAGACAGCGCTTACCAATGCCGAGGGTATTTTTGTATTTAACGATGTGGCCGCAGGCAGCCACGTTGTAGTTGTGGGAACCACAGGCTTTGTGGCCCAAACATTTACGCTGGAGGTAGCCGCAGGGCAACCGCTGAATATTGGTGTAGTATCTTTAGAAGAAGATATAACATCTGAGCAGCAGCTTAGCCTTATTACAATTACTGATAACGACCTTGGTGATGACAACAGCGGATCTGAAAACACAGCCGGCCTTTTACAGGCATCAAGAGATGTGTTTCAGCAGGCTGCAGCCTTTAACTGGGGTATGGCACGTTTCAGGATACGTGGCCTTGATAACGAATACGGTATTACTATGATAAATGGTATAACCATGAATAAGCTTTATGACGGCAGGCCGCAATGGAGCAACTGGGGTGGCCTTAATGATGCTACACGTAACCAGGAGTTTACAATGGGTTCTGCACCATCTGATTATACATTTGGTAACATACTGGGTACCCAGGAAATTAATACACGCGCCTCTATATACAGGCCGGGTGCAAGGGTATCTTTCTCGGGCACAAACACTAACTACAGCTGGAGGGCTATGGCAACATACGCATCGGGTATGGATAAAGACGGATGGGCTTATGTAATATCTGCTTCAAGAAGGTGGGCTCAGGAAGGCTACTTTGAAGGTACGGATTATAGCGCCAACTCATTTTTTGCAAGTGTAGAAAAAAAGATAAACGATAATCACAGTATTAACTTTACCTCTATATATGCACAAAACAGCAGGGGTAAAAACTCTCCTAATACTAAAGAGGTTAATGATATTGCAGGTGAAAAATACAACTCGTACTGGGGTTACCAAAATGGCGAAAAACGCAACTCGCGCGATAAAGATGTAGAAGAGCCGGTTTTTATGCTTACCCACTACTGGAACATGAGCGAAAGCACATCGTTAACCACTACAGCTTCTTACCAGTATGGCCACATAGGCAACAGCAGGCTGGATTACCAAAATGCAAGCAACCCGGATCCTACATACTACAGGAACCTGCCAAGCTACTATAACAACCTTGGTGGTGCTAACGCTACAAATGCTAATACTCTTGCCTCTTTTAACCAAAACAGGCAGCTTAACTGGGATTTTCTTTACCAGACTAACCAGAATACACAAAACGGCCGTAGTGCTTATGTGCTTTATGAAGACAGGACAGACGACAAAACATTTACTGCTAACAGTATAGTACGCTCTCAGCTTACCGATAATATTGCAGTAAACGGCGGTGTTACATTTAAGCAGCTAAAATCACACAACTTTCAAAACCTGCTTGACCTTTTAGGTGGTGAGTTTTTTGAAGATATAGATAATTATTATACCGGTAACTTTGCACAAAGCGACCTTAATAACCCTAACAGGGTGGTAGGCGAAGGCGATACTTACGGTTACAACTATAATTTCCTTGCTAACAATATTGATGGTTTTGCACAATTTAAATTTTCTTACAGCAAATTAGATTTTTACTTTGCAGGTAACTATTCAAGGTCAGACTACCAGCGTGAAGGGCTTTACAGAAACGGCCTTTATGCTAACAACTCTTTTGGTAAAGGAGAGAAAGTTACTTTTGACAACTACGGTGCAAAAGGTGGTTTTACCTACAAAATTAACGGTAGGAACTCTATTGTATTAAATGCTGTAAACATGACAAAAGCACCTACATTAAGGAATACTTTTCCTAATGCAAGGCTAAACAACAATGTTGTAAACGGTATAACAAGCGAAAAAATAAACAGTGCCGACCTTAGCTACGTTATAAGGACACCTAAACTTAAAGCACGTTTAACCGGTTTTTACTCTACAATAGAAGATGCTACCGAAACTTCATTCTTTTACGGTGAAGGTATTTTTGAAGGAGATGATGCCGATGCATTTGTTGCCGAAACGGTTACAGGTGTAGACAAAAGAATGTTTGGTGGTGAGCTTGGTATAGAGTACAACCTTACGTCTACTATTAAGGTAAATGCAGCTGCGTCTTACGGCCAGTATACCTACAGCAACAACCCTAATGTAAGCATAAACAACGATGCCCTTGCAGCAATTTCTAACAATGATGATGGTACAGGTACTGTTGCCCCAATTCTTAACCCTGCTACCAGTGTAGATTTTGGTAAATCATCGCTTAAAAACTACAGGCTTGCAGGTATGCCACAACAGGCGTACTCATTAGGCCTTGAATACAGGGATCCTCATTTCTGGTGGATAGGTGGTAACGCTAACTACCTTGCAGACAATTATATTGACGTTTCTGCGTTAATAAGGACTGAAAACTTTTTTGAAGACCCAATGCAACCGGGAATACCTTTTACACCTGTAGATGCAGCAGAAGCTAAAAGCCTTTTAAAACAGGAAAAATTTGATAACTTCTTCTTATTTAACCTTCAGGGTGGTAAATCATGGAAAATTGGCCAGCAAACTTTTGGTTTCTTTGCAAGTGTAAACAACGTATTAGACAAAACGTATAAAACAGGCGGCTTTGAGCAATCACGTGCTGCTAACTATCAAAACCTTAAGTTAGATAATGCTAATGGCACACCATCTTTCGGGTCTAAATACTTTGTTGGTTACGGAAGGACTTATTTTGTAAACCTTTACATAAACTTTTAATTAATTGCTATGAAAAATAAATTTAAAACTTTTTTATTTACCGCCCTTACGGCTGTTATAGCAGTAGGTTGTGTAGGCGATGACGATACAACACTTCCTTATTATGATGTGCTTCCGCTATCACAGGGATTTGACAGAAAACCGGATTACACCCCACTTGTAGATAATACCCTGCTTGAATTACCGGGCTGGTATAACATTGCACAAACCGGCAGTGCTAAATGGAAAATACAGGTATACCAGGGTAATGGTTATGCAGAACTTACTACATACCAGTCTGGCGAGCCTGTAAACGTAAGCTGGTTAGTATCTCCTGAGTTTACTACTACAGAAGAACATTCTACATTAGCTTTTGAAGTTGCCCAAAGTTATGTTACCAACGCAGCTAATAAACTTGAGGTATTTATATCGGAAGATTTTACCGGCACTAATGTAGCTACAGCAACATGGGTTCCTTTAACTGTAAATATCCCCGGAACATCGGCTGTTTATTTTGAGTTTATGAACAGTGGCGATGTAAGCCTTGCCGAATACATAGGCAAACCGCTGCACCTTGCATTTAAAGTAACAGGATCGGGCACAAACACTACCCTTGACGGTTCGTACCAGATAGATAACGTGAATGTAAAATAACCGCTAAAAAATTTATTTATGAAAAGATATATAAAAACCATAGTTGTTACTACACTTATCGCGGCAACGTTTGCCGGGTGTATTAATGATGACGACCTAACAATACCGGGCAGCGTTACAAATTGTACAGAGCCTGTGGTTACCGTTAACAAAACCGTAGCCGAAGTTGTTGCAGCAACAAATTCTTCCGTAAGGCAATATGCTGACAACGAAGATGTTATTGAGGCTTACGTAACATCGAGCGATGAGCGCGGAAACTTCTTTAAGATCGTTTCTTTGCAAACAATGCCTACAGAAACTGTAGCACCAATAGGCTTTAGCGTTGCAATAGATGCTAACACCCTTTTTGGCCACGGCTTTTATCCGGGAAGAAAAGTTTATATTAAACTAAAAAAGCTTTATTATGCTATAGTAGAAGGTTCTGCAATATATGGCGCTAAGTACAATGGCTCTACAGGCCTTGATCCTGACTCTGTAGGAAGGATACCGGAATCTGCTTTCAGGAACAGCATCGTACCTTCATGTTCAGAAGTTAGTGAGGAGCTGCTTGCAAGACCGTTAACAATAGCACAGGCTATGAACAACCGCAACGTAAATACACTTATAGACCTGCAAAATGTAGAGTTTGGAGATGAGTTCGTGGGCGGTACATACTATGATGAAAGAGACGAAGCAAACACTGCAGGTGGTGCTACTAACAGGACACTAATAGACAGGGCAGGAAACAGTATTGTTTTCAGGACAAGCAGCTTTGCTAATTTTTCGGGTAACAAAATTGGCGGAAAAAGTGGTACTGTAAGAGGTATACTAACAAAATATGCCGGCGTGTTCCAGTTTGTTGCACGCTATGAGTCAGACATCAGGCTTACACAGGACAGGTTTGATAATTCGCCACCTATTACAGGAAATGCAATAACACATGGCCTTTACAACGAAAATTTTACCAGCTATGCTGTAAATAACAGGACATTCCCTAATGCTATTAACGATGCTGCTATAGGCTCAAGATACTGGGATGTGAGAACTTTTAATGGTAACAAATACATACAAATGACATCGTTTGGCGGTGTTGCCGAAACCAACAGGACATTATTTATTGTTCCGGTAGATATGACCGCTGCAAGCAGCCTGTCTTTTAAAACAGCATCTGGTTATGATAACGGGTCTGTATTAAAAGTTTATTATTCTACAAACTATACCGCAGGAGGTAGTATTACCGATGCTACCCTTGTAGATATTACATCTAACTTTACAATACCTCCCGGCCCTGCAGCCGCGTATGCTTCAGGATTTACACCAAGTGGTAGCTATGCCATACCTGCCGAAGTAACAGGTAACGGTTTCTTTATATTTGAATATAGAGGTAAAGGCGGTTCAGGCCCTACAACAACAATGCAGTTAGACGACATTGTGGTTAACTAAAACCATCAGATTTATACAATTTATTTAAAGGGGCCATGTGCCCCTTTATTTTTTACCCTCCATAATTTTAGCACTTTAAAAATCGCAGGATCAGTTTATAAAAGGGGGAGTAAAATTATACAACACAAATAGGTGGCATGGCAATTTTAAAATACTTAAATTTGCAGCACTTTGAGTAAAGCGTAATGACAGACAAGATTAAAGATTACATAGCCGAAGCGGAAGCTTTTTCTACACAGAATAAAGAAGAGCTTGAGGCTTTCAGGATTAAGTTTTTAGGTAAAAAAGGAATTTTAAATGACTTTTTTGCCGAGTTTAAATCGGTGCCTAACGATCAGAAAAAAGAGTTTGGCCAGGTTATAAACAACCTAAAAAACACAGTAGAAAATAAGGTTGCCGCTATTGCAGATGCTTTAGAGAGCAAGGAAGAGGCTGCCGGTATTTATGGCGACCTTACCCGTCCCGGCGAACCGTTTACCGTGGGCTCGCGCCACCCTATATCTATTGTTAAGAACCAAATAATCGATATATTTAGCACCATTGGCTTTAATGTATCTGAAGGTCCGGAAATAGAAGACGACTGGCATAACTTTACGGCACTTAACCTGCCGGAGTACCACCCGGCACGCGATATGCAGGATACCTTTTTTATACAAACCAACCCCGATGTGCTTTTGCGCACGCATACCTCATCGGTACAGGTTAGGTATATGGAAGAGAATAAACCACCGATACGCACCATTTCTCCGGGAAGGGTTTTCAGGAACGAGGCCATATCATCGCGTTCGCACTGTATCTTTCACCAGATAGAAGGCTTGTATATAGATAAAGACGTGTCGTTTGCCGATCTTAAACAAACGCTTTTGTATTTTACTAAAGAGATGTTTGGCAAGAGCAAAATTCGCCTTCGCCCATCATATTTCCCTTTTACAGAGCCAAGTGCTGAGATTGATATTTACTGGGGGTTAAAAACCGAAACCGATTACCGTATTACCAAGGGTACCGGCTGGCTGGAAATAGGCGGCTGCGGTATGGTAGACCCTAACGTACTTAAAAATTGCGGTATAGATGCTGCCAAATATAATGGCTTTGCCTTTGGTATGGGTGTAGAGCGCATTGCCATGCTGCAATACGGCATAGGCGATATACGCATGTTCTATGAAAATGACGTTCGCTTCCTGGAACAATTTAAAGCGAGTATATAATATAGAAACCCCTGCCATTGCAGGGGTTTTGTTTTACTGTACCTTATGTAAAAGGTAACGTGCCGGTGGCCCGCCCTTTTCTTCATCGCCAAATTTGTCCAGCTTTTTAAGCAGGCCATCTGCACCATCATCAATTATTTTAAATTTCAGGTGGTCGCCTTCGGCATCAAGCGTAATTGTTTCTTTTGCCTTATCAAAATAATAAGTACCTGTAAAGGTTCTCGGTTTATCTTCTTTACCCAGGTATTGAGATGACAATGAGTACGTTTTATTGGCATTCACTGTAATTTCCGTTTTAATTCCTTTGCAGTCGCCGCAAGGCAATATACCGGAATAATTACCTGTTCATTTAGGTGCTATTATACTGTCGGTAGCAACGGTATCGGTAGTTGCAGGGTTAATAGTGTCAGATGCAGTGGCATCGGGCAGCGTACCCTGTTCTGTTTGTTCAACAGTGGTTTCTGTAGTTGTTTCTTTTTTACAGCCAATGGCAAGGCTCAGGATCGCCGAAAGGCATAGTATCTGGATGGTTTTCATGGTGTTGCATTTTAAATTATTTTTAAAGTTAGTCAAAATCCCGTAAGGCATTTCATAACAAAATCACAAAGCTGTCTTAAACACGGTTATCGTGCTTTACAGTATTTACCGCAAACAAAAATTTTATAGCTTTGTGTACCTTAACCTGCCCTTTGGGTTTGGCCTATTAAACCACTTATAAAAATGAAAAAAGATATTATAATTCCTCAGGTAGAAAATGTTTATGTTGCTGCCGTACAGGAGTGGAACGACGATTTTATGCAAAAAACCTGGTATGCCTACCTGGTAAACGATGGCGATTTTGACCTTGATACCGTTATTGTGGTAAGCAATGCCAGTGGCGTTATAAATGGCGAAGAGCGCAAAACAAGTATGCTTCGCCATGCGTTTGTAAAGGTTGAGGGCGTAAGTGTGGTTAAAATAGAAATGATAGAAGACAGTGTACTGGTGCTGGACAATTCTTTTATGGTTACTTTTTTTATAGGCAATACACTATACGACAAAAACTATGTTTTTAAAGCCGGCACCATTACCGAAGATAATACGGTAGAAGTACCCATACTATTTAAAGACGGTGTAATGGTGGGGTAAAGAATTTAGCCGCGAATTACACTAATTTCACAAATCATAAAACTACCTCATTACTGCCGGATGCATTAAATCGTCAAAAAAAATTGGTGTTAATTCGTGTAATCGTAGCAAGACAAAATCTATGAAAAAAATATACCACCTGAGTACCTGCGATACCTGCCGCAAAATAATAAAATCGTTACCCTCTACCGATGGGTTTACGCTTCAGAACATTAAGAAAGAACCCCTTACAGAAGCTGAAGTAGACGAGCTTAAAGAAAAAACAGGCAGCTACGAATCGTTATTTAGCCGTAAGGCTACCCTGTATAAAGAACGCGGCCTTAAAGACCGGCAACTTACCGAAGACGATTATAAAAAACTAATCATGGAGCACTACACCTTTTTAAGCCGCCCGGTAATTGTAATGGGCGATCAAGTATTTGTAGGCAACAGCCCTAAAACGGTTCAGGCTGCCATTGAGGCAATGGGAAAATAATTTGAAGATTTAGTAATTTGAAGATTGGATAACTGGTACAAATTCGTGTAATTCGTGGCTAAGCTTTCTTCTTATTTCTAAAGAAACCCAGTCGGTTATTTTTATTATCTTTGTTACATATAACATACTGAATGATACAGTCGATGACGGGTTTTGGGAAAGCATCCCTGCAACTGCCCACAAAAAAAATTACGGTAGAAATTAAGTCGCTTAACAGCAAAGGGCTCGACCTTAACGTGAGGATGCCTTCGGTTTTCCGTGAAATGGAACTGGGGCTTCGCAATAAGATAGCGCTAAAGCTGGAACGCGGCAAGATAGATTTCTCGCTTTTTGTAGAGGCTACCGGCGAAGAGACATCGTCTAAAATTAATGTGCCTATTGTTAAGGCGTACATTAAACAAATGAAGGAAGTGGTAAACGGCGATGAAACCGAACTGCTTAAAATGGCGGTGCGCATGCCCGATGCCCTTAAAACCGAACGCGAAGAAATAGATACTGAAGACTGGGCACAAATACAGGGTGTTATTGAGGAAGCGTTACAAAACATTTACAACTTCAGGGTATCTGAAGGGGTTTCGCTCGAAAAAGAATTCCTTGTAAGGATAACCAATATTCTTTCTTTAATGAATGAAGCGGTAGCCCTTGATGGCGAACGCATACAAACCGTTAAAACCCGCCTGCTTGCCAGTATAGAGGAACTTAAAGTTACTGTAGACGAGAACCGCTTTGAGCAGGAACTGATATTTTATCTTGAAAAGATGGATATTACCGAGGAGCAGGTGCGCCTGCAAACCCACCTTAACTATTTTATAGAAACGGTAGCCGGAACCGAAGCTAACGGGCGCAAGCTTGGCTTTATTACCCAGGAAATGGGCCGCGAAATAAATACCATGGGATCTAAATCTAACCACGCCAAGATGCAAAAACTGGTCGTGCAGATGAAAGATGAACTTGAAAAAATAAAAGAGCAGGTTTTAAACGTTTTATAGTTGCAAAGTAACAAAGTTGCAGAGTGGCAAAGTAAAGTGTGAAGCTTTAAACTACAAAATTAAACAACAACATAACTCTACCCCGGCATGAGTGAAGCTGCTCTCCTCTCCTTTAGAGAGGGGCTGGGGGTGAGGCAAATACAACATTAATGAAGAAAGGCAAATTACTTGTATTCTCGGCGCCTTCCGGGTCGGGGAAAACTACTATAGTACGATATTTACTGGAACATCCGGAACTTAACCTGGCGTTCTCTGTCTCTGCCGCCACGCGCGAAGCCCGCGAGGGTGAAACTCACGGCGAGCATTACCATTTTATTTCGCTTGAAGAATTTAAAAAGCACATTAAAGCCGAAGATTTTGTAGAGTGGGAAGAAGTATACCGCGATAACTTTTACGGCACGCTTAAAAGTGAGGTAGAACGCATTTGGGCCGAAGGCAAAAATGTAATTTTTGATATTGATGTGGCAGGCGGACTGCGTATTAAAAAGAAATTCCCTGAAGAAACCCTTGCCGTTTTTGTAAAGCCGCCAAGTATAGACGAGCTTAAAATTCGCCTTAAAAAACGCAGCACCGAGAGCGAAGATAAAATAAACATGCGCATTGCCAAGGCATCGGTAGAGCTGGCAACAGCACCGCAGTTTGATACCATTATTAAAAACTACGATCTTGATATTGCTAAGAAAGACGCATACGAACTGGTAAAGAATTTTGTGAGTGAGTAGAGACGTAGCATGTTAGGTCTTATCTTAGTGTGAAAATATTCACGGTCGAAGTCATTGCGAGGCACGAAGCAATCTAAACAACTATGCACTATGGGCTATAAAAATGTTTGCTTAAATTGTAAAACAGCATTTAGCACCGGGATGGATTATGAAGGCATACGATCGTCTAACTGTACTAAATGTAAGGAAGCGATGATTTTGGTCAGCCATAAATTTAAGCCTCCCCAAAAGAGTGATGTTGCCGGATGGAAAATAGTAAAACTATTACTTGATAAAGGGTTTAGGTTTGGATCCGTGTATACTCCTCTTGATAAAAATATTCTTTTAAAGGTTACTTACCCTACAACATTAGAAGAAACCAAAGAGTTTGTAAAGCTATATGAGCCTTCGCCTAATGCCGCATTGTTAGATAATTATGAAGCTTTAAAGCAAGGGAAATTTAAATAAAAATGAAAATAGGCCTTTACTTCGGGACGTTTAACCCCATTCATGCCGGGCACCTTATTATTGCTAACCACATGGCCGAATACAGCGGCCTTGACCAAGTGTGGCTTGTGGTTACACCACATAACCCGCTAAAGAAAAAGAGCACTTTGCTGGACGACCACCACCGGCTGCAAATGGTATTCCTGGCTACCGAAGATTACCCTAAACTAAAGCCAAGTGATATTGAGTTCCGTTTGCCACAGCCTAATTACACCGTGAATACGCTTGCGCATTTACAGGAAAAATTCCCCACGCATGAGTTCTCTTTAATTATGGGCGAAGACAACCTGAACTCCCTGCATAAGTGGAAAAACTACGACATTATATTGCAAAACCACGACATTTACGTGTATCCGCGCATAAATTCTGAAACTATAAATGAAGATGTTGCTGCCCATGCACGCATACACCGCATAGAGGCACCGGTTATAGAAATATCGTCTACGTTTATTCGCGAGAGCATAAAACAGGGTAAAAATGTAAGGCCGCTATTACCGCAAAAAGTATGGGACTATACAGAGCATAATTTGTTTTACAGAAAGTAAATAGTTTACAGTCGCAGTTCACAGATTGATATGGGTATTAACTGTAAACTGTGACTGCGACTGTACACTGAATAAGACTTAACATTACTTTACAACTTTTTATGTGAGGCTTTTCATATCTTTATATACTATAAAAGGCAGTCATGCAAAACATGACTGCCTTTTAAAAAAACACCAAAAACAAAAAATTTACTAACCTTGTTGTTAATCCTAACTGATCGTGAACAAAATTCAATAGAATAACGCAACCAATGCGTTATGATTGTATTTATTGTCATAATAATATGTTAATGTTTAAAAAGGTAAAACATAGGTAATATAACTGCTTATGGCAGTTATGTTAAATTTGAGTACTTTTGGCCCTTTAAATAAAACCTGAAAATGAGTAATACTCCTAAGTTCGCGGTAATAGGCGGCGGCAGCTGGGCAACGGCAATAGCTAAAATGCTCTGTTTTAATGTAGATGAAATTGCGTGGTATATGCGCAATACTTCGGCTATAGAACACATTAAACTGCAAAAGCACAACCCCAATTACCTGAGCTCTGTAGAATTTGATACCAATAAACTATTTCTTACAAACGATATTAACGAAGCCGTGGCTTATGCCGATTATGTAATATTTGCAATACCATCGGCATTTCTTAATACCGAACTCGAAAAGCTTACTGTAGACCTTAAGGACAAAGTGATCTTTTCGGCCATTAAAGGTATCGTACCCGAAACCAGCCTTATTGTGGGCGAGCATTTTCATGACACGTACGACCTTGATTATGATAACATAGGTGTTATAACCGGCCCGTGCCACGCCGAGGAGGTTGCGCTGGAAAGGCTTTCTTACCTTACCATTGCCTGCGGCAGCGAGAAGAAAGCCCGCACTATGGCCACTAACCTTAACAGCCATTACATTAAGACCAAAATATCCGACGATATTATTGGCACAGAATATGCAGCAATGCTAAAGAATATATACGCTATTGCAGCAGGTATTGCACATGGCCTTGGCTATGGCGATAACTTTCAGGCGCTGCTAATGAGCAATGCCGTACGCGAAATGAAAAAATTTATTCGCAAGGTGCATAAAATGAAGCGTAACATAAACGACTCTGCCTACCTGGGCGATTTGCTGGTTACGGGTTATTCGGTATTTTCGCGTAACCGTATGTTTGGCAATATGATAGGCAAAGGCTATACTGTAAAAAGCGCCATGATGGAAATGAGCATGGTTGCCGAAGGGTATTATGCTGCCAAGAGCGCCTATAAGCTTAATAAAGATTACAAGGCAAAGACCCCTATTATAGATGCCGTTCACGCTATACTATATGAAGGTAAAGATGCCAAACAGGTATTTAAAAAACTGACCGATAAACTGGATTAATACGCGCTGCCATGAACGACCACCTTATAAACCACCCCGCCGTACTTGCCATTTTTGGAGTTACGGTAGTTGTTATGCTGCTTTTAGACCTTGGTGTTTTTAATAAAAACAGCCATACGGTAAGTAATAAGGAGGCACTGGCATGGTCGGCCGTATGGATATCGCTTTCTATGGCGTTTAGCGGCGTTATTTATTATGTAATGGGCTTCGATGCTTTTACAAAGTTTCAAAGCGCTTACTGGATAGAGAAAGCCCTCTCTGTAGATAACCTTTTTGTATTTATACTGGTCTTTGGGTTTTTTAATGTGCCCAAACACCTGCACCATAAAGTACTGTTTTGGGGTATAATAGGAGCCTTAGTCTTTAGGGCCATATTTATATTTACCGGTGTAGAGCTTATTAACCTTACCTACCTGCCGGAAATGCAATTATTAGGCGAAACGGTACGCATTAATGTACTGCTTACCATTTTTGGTATATTCCTTATTGTAGCCGGTATAAAATCATGGTCGTCTCATGAGGATGAAGACGAGAATAAAGACTTTTCTAAAAGCCCCGGCGCAAGGGTTATTTACAAGTTTTTTAAAGTGACCAAAAACTTTGAAGGCAACAAGTTCTTTATTAAAGAAAACGGTGTTCGCCTGGCTACTCCCCTGCTTGTTGTGGTTGCCGTTATAGAATTTACCGACCTTATTTTTGCTGTAGATTCTATCCCGGCCATATTTGCTATAGCGCCAAACGACCCGCTTATATTATACACTTCAAATATATTTGCGATACTTGGTTTACGTGCCCTGTACTTTTTACTGGCTAACTTTATGCACATGTTTAGCCGCCTGCATTACGGGCTGGCACTTATACTGGCGTTTATAGGTATAAAAATGCTTATAGGTCCGTTTATACATATATCGTCTCCGGTATCTTTAGCGGTAGTAGGTGGTATACTTGTAAGCGCAGTGGCAGCTTCGTTTTTATTTCCCGTTAAGGAAAAGTAATACCATTCATTAATCTACAATAGATCGATCTGCTATTAATCTCTTTTGAAATTTTACCACGGAGATCACGAAGTTTTTTTCACTAAGAACACATGGCTGTGTGGCTATTCCGCCTTAGGCGGGAGGACACAAAGCTGACACGTAAAATTTTGAGTTCTTCAATCCTGGTATCAGGATTTATTTGTGCAACATTAATAGGGTTAGCCTTGTGTCCCTTGTGAAAAGCTTTGCATGCCTGTTGGTAAAAAATAAGGCTATTGTATAATAATTGGTATAATCTATATTTTCGACAAACAAAAACCCGGAAACAATAGCCTCCGGGTTCAGTTTATCTGTAACTGATGGATTACTCAATAAGCCCTTTTTCTAAAAAGTAAGTTACAATAGCATCTTTCATAAGTATGCTTTGCTCACCTGCTTTAAGTGGCGGCAACTGCTCCTTAACGGTATAGTGCGGCCATCCGGCGGCATCAAAATAATCAAAATCATAATATCCGTAAGGTTCCAGCAGTCGGCAAATGGCAATATGCATAAGGTCCAGCTTTTCGTCTTTTTTAAATTTACGGTTAAACTGGCCTAACTCCTGTACACCAATAAGGTAAATAATGGCATCAAGGTCTAATACATCGCCTTCGGCAAAACGGTCGGATAATATGGTTACAAGCTGTTGCCAGCGTTCTTTTAGTTGTTCGTCTCTGGACATGGGTATAATTTATCCTGCAAAGATAGTGACTTACAATTTAAGTATCCACAGCAATACTAAGCCACGAATTGCACTAAGTTTCACCAATTATTTTTTTTTAAAATTTGTGCAATTCACGGCAGGAAATAAATTTAACTCCCAATAACAGACATTGATTTTATGTAGCTGCCCTGCCCTGTTGCTGCCGTTAAAATTGTAATAGCCCTTTCTACTCCTGCCCTGCTGTGTAAACTTTGCAAAACAACGTTATGAAATTGCATGCACCTCCAATGCGCCTATGTGGCAAATAAAAATGAATCTATATTTATTAGTACCTTTGCTGTAATGGAATTTATAGATATTATACTGGGCAGCCTCCTGCTCTTTGGTTTGGTTAGGGGCATCTGGAAGGGGCTTATTACAGAGCTTGCCTCGTTGGTATCGCTATTTGCAGGTATTTTTATTGCCATAAAATTTTCCGGCTATGTAGGTACTTACCTTGCCGGAAAAATGGAAAACCCCAAATACATAAGCGTTACTGCCTTTGCCATTACTTTTATAGGCGTGGTTATAGGCATTATTTTACTGGCTAAAGTGTTTACAAAACTGGCCGACTTATCGGGCCTTGGATTGGTAAACCGTATATTAGGGGGTATTTTTGGGTGTATGAAAATGGTGCTGATACTTAGTATATCGCTTAACTTTTTCCTGAAGCTTAATGTAAATAATGCTTTGGCAGAAAAGAAAACACTCGACGAATCGGTTTTCTTTTATCCGGTGTTATCGGTTTCAAACTACATTTTCCCGGTGCTGGAAGAATGGTTTGCCGAATATAAGAAATAACAGTAACAGTAAAAACCCCTTTAAGCAATGCCTAAAGGGGTTTGTTACAACAGCAAATGCTGTTATAATTTATTTTCTTCCTGCGCTTTTTTAGAAGCTACAGGCTCATCTCCTTCTTTAGCGGCATTTTTAAACTCCTTAATACCGGTACCAAGCCCTTTCATTAGTTCGGGGATCTTTTTTCCACCAAACAGCAGCACAACGATTACCAGTACTACGAGTATTTCTGTTAAACCAATTTTTCCCATGACAGCTGAAATTTTAATTATCGGACAAAGTTAAATATAAATTGAATTGTAATATCTATTTACGACAATTATTTGATTATGGTTTGCGTTAAATAAAACAAAATTTATGAACACCGCATTTACGCCTAACCTTTACTGCCAACAAAACATTAAAATAGGGCAGGATTAGTATATTTGTAATTAAATTAATAGTATGCCGGCAAAAAGGCTTAAGAAGCAAATTATAAAGAAAAGGCTGTTTACCAAGAACCGCCTTGTAATACTTAACGAAGATACTTTTGAAGAGATATTTTCGCTAAGGCTTAACCTTATGAACGTATTTGTGGGGCTTACTACCGTGAGTATTGTAATGATAGCCCTTACCACCTATATTATTGCCTTTACGCCCCTTAGGGAATATATACCCGGCTATGCCTCTACACAGCTTAAGCGCGAAGCTACAGAGAATGCCGTAAAATCAGACTCGCTTATAAACGTTATAGCAGAAAACGACCAGTACCTTTCGTCTTTAAAAAAAGTACTTACCGGAGACCTGGAACATACTAAACTTAGCCGCGACTCTATTGTAGCCACAGGCCAGAAAGAGCTTACTCCGCAGGAAATGAAACCATCGGCTGCCGATACCAGGCTGCGCCAGGAAGTAGAGCTGGAAGACAAGTACAACCTTTTTGAGCAGGCCACACCAAAGGTTACACAAGTACTTTTTGCCCCTGTAAAGGGGCTTATAACAGAGCCTTATAATGCCAGTAAAAAACATTTTGCAATAACTGTTGCACTGGCAAACAATACCCCTGTAAAAGCTATAGCAGCCGGCACTGTGTTACTGGCCGACTGGACGCCTACTAACGGCAATGTAATTATGGTGCGCCATAATGATGGTATAATATCGGTATACAAACAGGCAGGCAGCCTTACCAAAGAACAGGGCGATGTAGTACGCTCCGGAGAGGTTATAGCACTGGCAGGAGCATCGGTACAAAAACAGAGCGCACAGCTGCACTTTGAACTATGGAAAGACGGCTACCCTATTAACCCAACGCAATTTATTGATTTTGAATAATGGAAAATCTTTTTGAAAATACAATAGGCCAGTCGATGTTATGCGGTGCAATTTTTATAATTGCAGCAGCAGTATTGTACTTGTTCCCGCCAAAGAAAATAAACTACATCTATGGGTACCGCACGGCTTCGTCTATGAAGTCGCAGGACCGGTGGGACTTTTCACAAAAACACGGGGCAAAGCAATTAGCCCTGGGCGGGGTTTTAATGGTCATTATATCTTTCGCCGGGAAAATATACCCTGTGCCTAATGATTATCAAACCGCAGCAGGCATTGCTATAACCCTGGCGGTGGTAGCCTATGTTTTGCTTTCTACAGAGAGGGCTATTAAAAAACGATTTGCAAAACCTTAATATACAACCATGTCCTTAAAAACATTTGGTGCAAAAATATTCGCGTCGGTTATACACAGCAAAACACAAAAGTGGGCTACAAACCCTGTAGCTACGCAGCAAAAAGTATTTGCACAGCTATTGGCCAAAGCCAAAGATACGCAGTTTGGCAAAGACCATGATTTTACAGCCATTACAACCTATGCTCACTTTGCCTCTAAAGTGCCCGTTCGCGATTATGAGGGTTTAAAAAACTATGTAGATCGCGTGGTGCACGGCGAAGAAAATATACTGTGGCCCGGTAAACCGTTGTATTTTGCCAAAACATCGGGCACAACAAGCGGGGCAAAGTATATTCCGCTTACTAAAGAGAGCATGCCCTACCACGTAACTGCTGCACGCAACGCTATACTGGCCTACGTTCATGAAACCGGCAAGGCCGATTTTGTAGATGGCAAGATGATATTTTTGCAGGGCAGCCCAGAGCTTGACGAAAAGCACGGCATACAATTTGGCCGCCTTAGCGGTATCGTAGCCCATTATGTGCCGGCCTACCTGCAGAAAAACCGTATGCCCAGCTGGGAAACAAACCTTATAGACGACTGGGAAACCAAGGTAGATACTATTGTAGAAGAAACGTATAGCGAAGATATGCAGGTAATATCGGGCATACCGTCGTGGGTACAAATGTATTTTGAAAAACTTCAGCAAAAAGAAGGAAAAAAGGTGGGCGACATCTTTAAGAACTTTAACCTGTTTATATACGGCGGGGTTAATTATGAGCCGTACCGTGCCAAGTTCGAAAATCTTATAGGCCGTAAGGTAGACAGCATAGAACTGTTCCCGGCTTCTGAAGGTTTTTTTGCCTACCAGGACAGCCAGAAAGAAAAGGGCATGCTGCTGCTGCTTAACGCAGGTATTTTTTACGAATTTATAAAAGCCGATGATTTTTTTACCGAAAACCCGAGGCGCTACACTATTGGTGAAGTAGCGACGGGCATTAACTATGCACTTATTATTTCTACTAATGCCGGGCTTTGGGCCTACAACATAGGCGATACCATACAATTTACATCGCTGGCGCCGTACAGGGTTATTGTAAGCGGAAGAATAAAACACTACATATCGGCCTTTGGCGAGCACGTTATTGGCAAGGAAGTAGAAAGCGCGTTAAAAGAGGCTATGGCGGGAACAGAGGTAAGCATTAATGAGTTTACGGTAGCACCACAAATCACTCCGCATTCCGGCCTGCCTTACCACGAATGGTTTATAGAGTTTGAAAAAGAACCGAAGGA
>Ga0247814_10000472_pt1 | contig 32125 bp, 18 predicted proteins | sample UWRJL179409R1_FD_179947 | JGI IMG/M metagenome (GOLD analysis project Ga0247814, IMG submission 179947) | Plant litter microbial communities from Arlington Agricultural Research Station in Wisconsin, United States - UWRJ-L179-409R-1 | ecosystem: Environmental > Terrestrial > Plant litter >... | reverse complement strand
CTATTATTATTGCACATCATACTGTGTTTGATGTTACCATGATTAATAAAGCTCTCGAACGAAATGGATTACCTCAATTAAATAATAAACATTTAGATACCGCTATTTTGTATAAAAAAACGCTGATTAAGTCGCATTTATTCGAGAGAAAAGATCATTATACCTTAGACGATCTTGCAGATAAATTTGATATCTCTAAAAAAGACCGCCACACTGCTTTGGGCGACGCGTATATTACCGCAATTGCTTTTTTGAAAATTGTAAAAAAACTAAAAGAAAAAAAGCATATTAATTTGAATGCTTTGTTTAAATAAAAAGCCTGATTTTGAAAATCAGGCTTTTTGTAAATATTTTCTAAATAGTTGCAATTTCTCTTATAAACCTCTTCTAAGTGAATTTTTCATCCTTTTTAATTTATCTAAACTTATTATTGTTTTTAAATTTATAAGTGAACTCCGTTGATTGTTTCTCTCCCGGTAAGCTATATTTTAAAACTATTTCATAATTTCCGTACCTCATAAATAAATAGTTACTATTTAAAAAACGTTTTGCAATGGATTCGACACTAGTATCCCCATTAACATAAGCATTAATAATCTGATTATTTAAATCGACCCAATCTTGTTTGTATAGCAATGGCATGTTATACTTAAATGGGAAATTCCCTTTAGTCCATGACTGATTTACATCATTCTCAATGCTGGTCATGTAATATGCGTTTAGCGGAATTGCTTTTGCAGGAATAATTCCTAATTCATTTATATCCCTATTACTTATAGAAAAACTATTATTTAAAGGATAATCTTTATATAAATACGGAAAAATATCTGTTGCATAGTACTCATCATTAAGCTTTGACTTTGCAATCATCAATGATTTATTATCGCTGTAAGTTACTCCCTGCAATTCAGCCAAATCAAATGCTTCCTGACTTGAAATAGTATTCGTTAAGTAAATAACATCTGAATATAGTACCCCAAAATTATAGCTTTGAGTATTTATAGTACTCATTTTAGAAGTAAATGTTTTGTACTTACTAGTACTAAAAGAATACGATAAGCGATCAATACTACCTTCTGCTTTAGATAACGCATCAGCCTGATTTTCTTTTATCTGTATGTCATTACCATCATCACTGATTGTATTTATTCTTGCCTCTAATGTAGTATTTTTCTGTGGTGTTTGCTTCAAATTACTCACTATCGAAAAGTTATACTTCTTTTCTTGTTTAATATCCGGTAAATCATAATAAACTTCATTTGAATTCGTGTTGTAATTAAACACTGTCGCTTTTGCATTCGATGTTCCTTCTTCATTTACTTTTATGCTAGTTTCCCAACTAGTATCTTCAAACAAATAATCCTGTCCTCGTTTCAGCTGAATATATCCTTTTGGGTATTCTTCTTCAAGGAAATATTTCTGATCTACAACCGGGTACGAATATTTAATATTTGCGAATGGAATATGGTCTGGCGCTCCTCCAGTTGTAAACAATCTTTCTTCATATTCTGTTGCCACTTTTCCATCTACTTTTATAGGCTGGAAAACACCATTTATCATTTTTTGAAAACTAACCTCAACCTGAACTTTAAGTTCTTTATTTGGAGGCAGAATATCTGTTGAAACAAAATTCACCCTGTCTTTCATAGAACCCCACTCAAAAGTTCCTAGTATTTCTGTTACATCATCAAATACCTTAAATTTTTCTAATATCACTTTATAAGTAACATCCCCAGTATCTTCAGGAATTACAAACGCTTCATTTACTTTCATTGAGAAGGCTGCTTGTGGTATTGCGAAAACGTCTACATCAGCTGAACTTTGTTTAGGAGTTACATCTGTTATCAATTTAATTCCTCCCAGTGGCGATGCATTCTCAAATTGACATTCCTGTCCTATTTCTAATTTAAAACGGAATTTTCCTTTAATTAGCCCTCCAAGAATATTCATATTTCCTCCTACATAACCACGCATCCAAACCGGATTTGGTAACTTCGCCTGTAACAAAACAGCAGCTCCTCCTGAAATAATAGGCACTTTAAATTTTAAAAATGCTATTTTTACCCTAATTCCTAACTCTCCTTGTAAATAAGCATACGATTGCCCATTGGCGTACCAGCCATTCATTCCAACTTGTTTACCTGTATTAGAGCATCTTGCTTCCAGATAATCTTTTAACATAATATCAAATCCCATTCCTGCCTGAAAACGAGCATAGAATAGCAAGAAACTTAAATCCCCGGTATCAAAATCTAAACTAGCGCCAAAAGCCAAACCTCCTCCATTAGCTAATGTATTTTCATCCCGCATGTAATCTAATTGCTTTGCATCAACACCTAAAATTTGCGCAACAACTGCTGGTGGTGGCGGACTTGCCGGAAGTACCGTTCCTGCCATAAAGTAACTTGTTGTTTTTAAGAATAAACCCGCTACTCCTATTTTTATTCCACATCTGTCATCCGGTGTTCCCAAATACATATACCAGTCTTTTGGGTCTTTATGGAAAACTCCCCAAACAGCTCTTCCTTCTGGCCCTGTGCCTGAGAGGAAATTTCCTGGTGTATTAATATAAACATCAGTTGTAGCGTGTAAAGATTTATTCTCAAAATCAAATTCGATTGCGGCCGCCATTCTTATACCGACGTCTGCTGATAGCTTATCCGGAGAAAATGCTTTTGCCTCTGGTATATATTTACTCGCAAACGATCCTTGAAGGTCAGTATCACTTACACCCAAAAACTTATTCTTTGAATTAATATCTGAAGTTACCTTATCTAATAAATCATTAATTTTTTTCATGCCCGGTATTTTCCCCGCAACATCTGCTTTTCCAAAAATGGCTAACCTATTCAGTCCTCCTTTTGAATTGAAAGCTACTTCGAATCCGGCCTCACCATTACAAATCTCCTCAGATCCTACATGAAAATAAATTAATGCCTTAACTCCCAGATTTATTTTTTCATCGGGTGTATAACTTAGTCCCGAAGGAGAGAAATCTCCAATAGCAATATCTTGATTTCTGTGCATTTTATAATAAGCCCCGCCTCCAAAACCTGTAATCATAAATGGGGTTCCTGGTGTTGGAGGGAATTTTACTGCGGCATCAAAGTACCAGTACCTAAAAGTAGTACGGCCAAAAATAGCCTTAGCTTTTACGTTTACAATTTCTGCTACATCAACTTCCAGATCTGCATTAAACCCATTACCATAAACGGGATCTTTTTCCATTAAGATTAGACCTCCTTTAATTTTCAACCCGCTAAATTGGCAGTCAATTTTAATAGCTGACATGTCAAGACCTGCATACCTGCTTCGTTGTCTGTATCCATCTTCATACATTTTTCCAAGAATTCCAATTCTGGCGGTAGCTCCCGCTCCATTGCTTCCATCCATTAAATTAATCCCTAAATCGAAATCAATTCGGGAATCATCTCCATTTATGGCTACGTTTATGTTACCAATAGAAACCGGGAAATTTGCAAATGCAACCGTGCCTTTGTATCCCATGTTTCGTACAGAAATTATTGGAGAAACTGTCTGAAGCTGTAAATTTTCGAACGATATTCCTTTAAAATCAACCGTTCGTTTTCCTTCTACTTCCCTCTCATCTGTTGCCGTTTTATTAGTACCAAAAGATATTGTCCCGTTTAGATTGGCTTTAGGTAAAAATCTTCCATTTACTAATTTTAATTCAACAGAACTATTTGGGAGCAATAAAGCTTTAGCTTTCCAAATATCAAAAGAAATTGAATCTTTACTAACAACAACTAATTGTTGCTCTTCCATCGATATAAAACCACTATAAAGCAATCCCTTTCTATCAGTCTGAGTTTTATTAGGATCTGCTGTCGTTGATTTATTTTCAGTTGCTGCTTTAGTAATTGGTAATAAGATTTCGCCATTTAAATTTGCTTTTACAAAAGTATTGGCGGCAATCGTTACATCGATATGATCTAATGAATAAGCCCATGATTTTTCCTGACTTGTTATTCCAAGATCTAACGGAAAAACATTATTCGCATAAAAAGTTCCTGAAACTCCATACTTATCTATAATAAGATTTTGGGCTCCTAAATGAATTCTTCCTTTATTTGATGCTGTATCTGTAGTTTGAAACTCTTTAGGAAGGCCTACATCAAAAGTCTGGATGAATACTCCTTTCCAGGCTTCCGGACTAGGTACTAAAAGTGCATTTTTTGTATAATAATCCGGAAAAATGACTGTTGGATCATTTTTTAAATCGCTTAAATCTAAAACTGCATTACTTACTAAAAACTGAAAATTACCATCAAAATCTTTTCCATTACGTTTATCTTTCAAAACAAAGGGCTGCAGACTTACATTGACCAAAATGTCATTCCAATCCCTTGCTGTAACACTAAAATCACCACGAACCCTATTAGGAACATCATATGTATTTCCATTATAGTATGTTTTTGGAATTTTTGTTTTGTTTTCATCCACTTCACCTGTCTGCAAATTTTCAATTGGTAATATTAAATCTCTGGAAAATTCAACTGCTCCGGAAATCTTCATTTCTTTAAACCCATCACAATCTATTGTTACATAAGTTAAATCATTTACATGCCCTGTCGCCATTTCAAAACCTCCGTACAAAGACAATTGCCATTTATTTTCACTAAATGGAATATCAACATTACCAAGTAATACCAATTTGGCTTCTCCAATAATACCTCCCTGATGAGAAAGTTTGACATCATCTGCTCCAAAAAACAATTGCATTGGTTGACCGTTCTTATCTTTTTGCGGAATATCAACCCTGCAAAATACGGTCAGCGTGGTATACTCCGGCGAGAAAATGGCTTTCGTAATCCCTATTGAATACTGAATATTATTTACTGTATTTCTAATTCCTACAGGCAACTCTACCAAATCCTGATTAGAAAAATGATCTATCCAGCGATTTGCTGCTTCGATCTTTTCGATAGAGCCTGAAGCAGCACTTAATTCTTTTGGAGGTGCTATATTCTGCCCGTACGAACTGACAATGAAGAATAATATAAAGAATAAGTAGAAAGGCATTTTGTAAAACTTCTTCATAATAAATAATCTGTATTATAAATCGAAACTGAATTTCAATCTTGTTTTTTAAAGTGTATTTTTATCCCTAAAAACTATAACCGTAATTTAGGTTCATCATAATATCATTGTTAGAAGGCCTGTCTGTCGAACTTCTAAACATCGATATCATGCCTAATGTAAAATTGTGTTTTTGCAATAAAGTGTAAGTGTTATTGAGTTTTATCCCGAAAACAGAACCTGAATTGGTATCACTTTGAGTATTGTTATACAATAATCCAAAGTTGGCATTCATTTTTTCTTTTAGTATTTTTTTTGAAACACCAATTGAAGCTCCTAAAGATGAATTATCGAATTGTCCAACCTGATTGTTTGTATAATTTAAAGAACTGTTTAGAGCCGTTTTAATTCCAGTAAAATTTACAGTATGTGCTAAATTAAAATTCTGCACCGTACTGGCCTGCCCTCTCCTAATAATTCCTCCCTGCTCATTCGCTTGTCCTGCAATACTGTAATTAAAATTCATATTTTGATTTTTCTTTTTCCCAAAAGAATAAGTTACATTAAGATTTGCATTTTGAGATAATTGCTTATAATTCAAAGTATCAGCAGCAATGACATTTGGATTATTAATCAATTCAAACTGGTCTAGTTTTTTATTGGTATAAGTTGAAAAGTTCGAGTAACTTCCTGTAAAATTAATTTGATCATTAATTTTATAATTCATGTTCAAAGAACCCACTACACGCTTAGAATTTTGTTTTTTATTTTGGGCCAAATCATCTCTTTGATAGCCTAAGCTTGTCGAAAAATTGATCTTATCATGATAAAAAGGTCTTGAAAATCGAAGCGCAATATTTTCTAAATCATTATTAAAATACATTGCTCCCAATGTGTTATAATTTGGATCAATGCGTTCGTAAGTCAAACCTAAATTGCTTTTTTGTATAGCATAATCTAAATTTACATTCACCGCATTTAGATAACTGGTGCTTTCTTTTGCTGAAAAAAGTCTATCCCTGTAATTTCTTCCTATAGTACTCTCTGCACGAGTATCGTCTGTCAAAACAGATAATGCATATTCTACATTAAAATTTAAATTCTTGATCAGGGAAGTATTAAAAGTGAAACTATTTACCCAGTTTTCTTTTGGGGTTACCCCAGTATCTGAACCTACAAAAGATAGTGAATTTTCATTGTCCTTAGCATAAAAACCAATCCATCCTATTTTATAACTTTCTTTTTCGAAACCTATTTTTGCCCCGTAACCAAAACGTTCGTAAACGGGAACTCCGCCAAGAGCATCATCTTCAGATACTGCCTTTAATAATTTACCTCCCATTAAGCTAATTTTAAAAGGACTTCTGGGGGTTAGTTCCAAACCAACACCTTTAAAAGGAAAACCACTTAAGGTGTAAGGCGAAAAAGTCATACTTACATTGCCTATGTAAGCTTTTATCCATTTGTATTTGGGCATAATACACAATCTGTTAAAATCGAAAGGTGCTGTATAACCTAAATTATTTCCCTGATTGGTAATGCTGTAAAATATTGGAATATTAAAACTAAATGCGCTAACATTTAAATTACCTGAAAGCAAATAGCTAAATGGTTCACGGGAATTCTGCTGATTGGAATTGTAGAACATCATATTCGCATTTACACCACCTGTAACTTTAAAGTTAGGTTTATAGAAATTTTCAAGATCAACGTCTTGCGAATGGGCATTTTTTGTTATTAACAATAGTAAAACAACAAAGAGTTTTAACCAATATTTTTTATTTTCTATCTTCATTATTGATTTCCTTTCTATTGCTTTTGTACTTTGATATCGCATAAAATATAAGAGCTGGTTCCATTTTTTACCATGTCTTTGATTTTGATTGCTCCCTTTCTTCCATCTTGTGTTTTAAACAAAATAATTCTTGGATATATAAATCCAAATTGTTGTTCTCCCGCTGCACTGTAATTTATATTTAATGATTTTATGGGCATGTCATCTATCATGGCATCAAACTGTGCTTCGGTAAAATTTAATCCACAATTACATAGACTTTGAGAATTTACAAAAACAGTAGTTTGAGCATTCTTAAGGTTCAGAAATCCGTAGTTATTTACCTGATCAGGTGAGATAAATTTGTTATAAGTCAGATTACTGTTAAGTCCCTGAAATACGATATCAATTAAACCACTGTTTTGATCATTAATTTCATTTGCTTTATAAACTTGTCTGGTTGTAGTCGAAAACATTGCCCCAATATTGTTGTTATTGTGTGCCGTATTTATTCCAAGTTTAATATTGGTTAGAACACGTATATTCGTATCAGGCTGTACTGTTATTGTTGACTTAAAAATCTGACTGGTTTTATCATTAGACACTTCAAGAGTAACTTCATGAATTCCTATACTTGTAAAAACAACTGTTGGATTTTCTTCTGTTGAAGTGGCAGGATTTCCTCCCTGAAAAGTCCATTTGTAACTTGTAGCACTAATCGACTTATTGATAAAACTAATCGTTACAGGAGTTTCATAATCATCATTTTCAAACTTAGGTTGGTACAAAAATAAGCTCGCTAAAATTGGCTCAACATTGATCGTTTTGGTTAACTTTTGAGATTCAAATCCATTAGAAACCGTTAAGGTAATTGCATGTTCTCCTACAGTTGTAAAAATAACATTTGGAGGTGTTTTTCCTGTAAAATCAGATGGTACACCATTTTCAAAATCCCATTTATACATAAGTCCTTCACTAAGAGTGTTATTAGTTAAAACTACCTCAACAGGAGAATAATTACTTTTTATTATTTCATGTGTAAAATCAATATTGATTCCTTCTCTAATCACAACCGTTTTACTAATTTCTTTACTCTCGCCATCTGCATTTACAGCTCTTAATTTTATTGTATAGGTACCTTGTTTATCATACAGTACTTCACCCGGATTCTTTAGGTTTGAAGTACTGGGACTTCCTCCTTCAAATGTCCATTCATAAGTATCTGCGCCGGTAATTTTACTGTCAATTTTAATAATAACAGGTATTGATTCATCACCATTTACATAGGAGGTTGTAAAATCACCTTCTACAGCTATCGACGTTTCCTGATAGCACGAAGTAATTGCAATAAATACCAGTAAGAGTAAAGCTTTTTTCATTTTCTTGTATTTTAAACCACTAACCGTTTTATAAAATGGTTAGTGGTTTTAATCGTTTAATTATTTATTGCTCATGTTTTGATAGTCTTTCAAGACTTTTATCAACCCTTCAAGTGTTTTAAAATCATGATCTTCAAACACAAACGAATCGCATTTTAAATATTCGATTCCATTTTTCTTTAATTTATCATCACTTGATTTGTTAGTATATAAACCTTTTTCCTGAGTGGGGATTTTTAGAATAAAATCTGATGGTAATAAAGGATCAACCAATACCAAATAACCATTATCTTCGTATAGAATTTTATAAAAACTTGAAAAATCAAAGCTTAAAGAATTTAAACTACCTGCTGCTGCAAGTGTATTTCCTGTTGTTTTAAGACCTAAATAACATTCTTCTTTTCCATTTTTATCTACGCAAAATCTTATACCGTTTTTTGATTTAAAATTTTCTGTTTTTTCTCTACCTTTATCATTTGTAAATTTCAAAGTCACTGTTTTCCCATAAGCTGTCATATCAGCCATCCCGCTTGACGACTCTGCTTTTATAGATTCAAATTCTGCTGTAATAGGTCCTGTTCTTTTTTCTCCTTTTTCAGTTATAACATACCCGTTCTGCTCATAAATATTGGCAGAATTCGAACGTTCTGTTGCCACTTTTTCATCTTGAACTTTTATCTGTTCGGTTCTTATTTCAGCTACAGCCATTTTTCCCTGATGCTGCAACGTATATCCATTACCTACCAGAACCCTGACAATATTCATAGCGGTAATATCTTTGCTCATCTTATAACCTATTGGATTACCGTGATTATCAAAAGCCGCTTTAAATACTTTCATATCAAAAGTGATCAGTTCCTGATTTAGCAATTTATTGTAGCCCGAATACATCGCCCCTTTTGCAAACCATGTCGCAATTAGATAATTGTCTAAATCCAATACTTCATATTTTAACTCTCCATTTGTTGAGGGCGACGTTACTTTGATATAACCAATTCGTTTATCGAGCGGATCTTGATTTTGCGCTTTTATACTGTAAATAGTACCTGTATCGTCGATTGATAATTGATAGCTATCGATGATGTTTTTTTCTTGCTCTAAATTATTTTGAACACCAAGTAATTTTGCTGAAACTCCAGACGGCTCTCCATTAACAAAATTTTCAATTGCCTGCCTATTTAGTCCTTCTGCATTTAAATAATTATGTTCTATCATCGCATTTACAACGCTTTTCTCGCTATTAAAAGGATTAAACTTTCCTGTTGTAAACGCAATTTCATTAAACTTTCCTGTTTCTTCATTTTTTAATTCCATGATAGGAATAGCTGGTACTGGTATTATTTGCTTTAATTCAATAGTGACTTTATAGCTTTTATCTAAATTATAAATCATAAAAACAGGCTTTTTACCTTCAATATAAGCAACCCTTTTTTCATCAAATTTTATTTCTCCTTTATCGATCTTGATTTTTTGACCAAAACTGCAAATAGAAAAAAGAACTATTAATAAGGTTAAAATTTTATTTTTCATACGTAAATACTTTTTATTAATTAATTTTAAGTACAAGAAAAGTCTAGCCAATTTGTTCAATGACTAGATTTGTTCTTTAATGTTAAGTGTGGTATTATTGGTATATTGAAATTTGCAATCTTAACTAGGCAGCGACAAAGCTTACTCAAATATCTTATCTCATTAGCTCTTAAATTTTGCTAATTATCTTCATTTTATGGTATTTCATCACTAAAACTTATAAAATAAACTCCCTGTTTTTATCTAATTTGTACTTTCTCTTTATTTATTATTTTTTTAGTTAGCATGAACTAAATTTGTTAACCTTCACCCGCTACCACATTTGTACTCACTATGAGAAGTCTCCCAACTTCGTACGCTCACCGTTATTCCTTTTTTTTATTCATGAACCCTAGGCTATTAAATCTGCTTTTGACTACTTGTTACTACGAAGTCTGGAAGCTTCGTAGAGCAAAAAAATTTAACAGACTGTGGTAAACTTTTGTTGCTATATCTTCATTTTTTATAATCATTTATATTTACTATTATCATCTTTTCATGAGCAAGATGTTCTAGCCGAAAAAATGGATAGGTTTTGTATCTTAATTAGAAGTCTTGCAGACTACTACTATTTCTCGAAAACTCCATAAATAAAAATACTTTCGGGCATATTTCCACCTTCCATACAATAAATAACAGCTAATTCTTCATTTTCAGAAATTTCAAATTGTCTAGTACTATGATCGTCGCTATAAGCATAATAAATACCTTTTTCTTCTTTTATTTTGAAATTATATTTAGTCGCTAATTTCTCAAGTTCTATTTTATCAAAATATCTAAAAGTGGATAATACTTTTACATTTTCTTTAATAATGTAAATTCTTTTATTTTGAATTTCTACATAAGAATTACTCCAAATGGAATAATCTGTAGAACTTATCCAATCATCATAATTGTTAATTACTTGATGTGACTTTACCCCGTCGAAAAAAATATAATTAAATGAAATTTCTATATCATTCTTAAGATTATGATTATTATCTATTATTATGGAATTATCTATCAAATAATTTCTCCAATCTTTCATTAATGCATATACTTCTTGTGTAGGAATCTCGGCGATGCATTTCCAATCATTATAAGTATCAATAACTTGAGATATTTCTTTTTTACATTCAATAGAATATACTTCATATCCAAAATCATATTGTTCGATTTCACCCGATAGAAGTTGTTCCAGAGAAGCGACTATTTCATCTAAATATTCAAAATTACAAGACCCTAATTCATTTAGCCCTTCTAGGTCGCCCTTTACAGAAAATTGAGGTGTTCCAATTTCATTTTTATAAAACTCGTAGTTAATCATAGTTTATCGTTTTTTAGGAAAGAATGATCCTATTGAACCATCATTATTTTAATTTAAAAATATTATCAAATTCTTTATTTAACAGCTTTTTTAAATCTTTAACTGTCGGATCTTTTATGTCTTTTACAAACTTTTTAGCCATTTCATCTGTTAATGGTAAATTATCAATAGCATTTTTCATATTTGTTACAAAATCTGGCGGATTTTTGCCAGCATCAAACATCCATTGTAATTGTTTAAAATCTATAATATCACTATTGTTTAAATCATTCAAAAACTGCTTAGCAAAATCAGTAGGTGGTACTTTACTGTAGGATTTAAATTCGAAGTATCTTAAATTAAACTCACAATTTTTTAAATATCATAAACTATTAAATCACCATTAGAACTCCTTACATATAATTTTTCGCCATTACGAATGATTTGAGCTACCTGACTCCCCGCCATTTCAGGAATTGCTTGTATAAAATCAACTTTCTTACTTTCAATATCAAAACAGCCTACATAAATAGGATTAGGTTCTTCTCCTGCGTAAGAAAATGGATTATCCGAAAAGTAAAGCTTGCTATCATATAGGAATGTTTCCATATGGCTTTCAACCTGTGTAAAATTAAAATCCTTCAAAGGGCTTCCTATTTCGACTGTCTGAGTGTTCAAGTTTATTATCTGATATTGATCTTTACTATCAGCATACATTCCACTTTTACCCCAAATACTTGCCAGTAACCCTCTTTTCTCATCGAAAATAAATCTTGAACCTTGAATATTTGTTTTCCAAATTATTTTACCTGTTTTTATATCTCGCTGCTCTAATATCGAATTATCTTCGTTAAAGTACTTAAAAACTAATGTATCCTGCCAGATATAAAATTCTGAAGCTAGCTCGTAGCCTTCTTCACATTGATATTCAAAATAAGTTTTATTATCTAGTAAATCAGTTAATCTAAAATGCTGTAGATCCTTTCTTTTTCTAAATCGATAGCAATAGTTTTTACTTAAAAATTTTCCATAAAAAAAATTTCCTTTTCCTATTAATTCAGCATTTGAGTATAAATCAAAGTATTCTTCCTCATCCTCATTTTCAAACCAAATTGCATAATTTTCCTGATCGAAAATACTTATGCCGACTGCATTATTTTTATCTATTCGATTTAATAAATTTAAGTTCTCATCTAGAATAGAGATGCCGTCATCCTTTAGCAAGAATAAATAATCATTACTATAGAAGCATCTTTTAATCTCTTCATCATATTTCAATACTTTTTTTGTACCAAGATTAATTAGGCTTCTTTCTTTATTAACAACTACATTCCCATTAATATTCCAGATACCATTATTTATATTATGAATTTCATCTATTATTTTCATATTATTTCAATTTAAATATTTCATCAAAATCCTCTTTTAGATACTTTTTTAACTTAGATGCTGTTGGATTTTCTACATCCTTTAAGAATTTTTTAGCCATATCATCTGTTAATGGTAAATTATCAATAGCCTTTTTCATATTTTGTTTAAAATCTGGAGGATTTTTAGCCCCATTAAACATCCATTTATTCAAACACATACAAATTATTAAAATGCTTACCTCTTAAATACAATTTCCGTCCGTAATAAACAGGAATATCAAAGAATTCGTCTTGTTCCTGAGGAAAATCTTGTAACAATTCTACCTGTTGGGTGTTGATATTAATATATCCAAATTTTGTTTCTAGTCTCTTTCATAAATTCTTAAATTATTTTCGCTATCTAAAACTGCTAATGATTTAGTAGAAGCCTGTGGCACATCTGTAAAAAATAAATATTTTTTTTCTTCTAATGGAGTATCATACCATACTACTTCGAGTTTTTCGGTATCGAAAACACCAACCGCTCTATTAACAACTTCACCTTTATTTGTACCTATAAAGTAGAGATTATTATCTCCTGAATAATATTTACTTCTATTTATACGCCAAGTATTATCTGATTTTTCTCCAAAATCTTTTTTTATTTTAATTTGTAAAGTCTCCAGATTCATCTCCCAATAATATCGATATGACAAACTTTTAATAAAACCTTTTTCCTCGTCTAAATGAACATCCTTAAGTGAAAAATTAAAATTTTCAATTGTATTTGGTGCCAATCCTAATTCTTTACATAAATCAATTTCATGTAGCAAAATCCCTTTTTCTACATCAATTCCAATAATTTTACGATTCGTTACTAATATCCAAAGTGTATTTTTATAAACTCCTATAATGGAAACAAGTTCTATAGGTTTTTCTTCGCCTTCGTCTGTAATATAAGATGAGAGTTGAGATAGAGAAAATTGCCAAACAGTTTCTCTATGTTTAATATATAACGATAAATAATTTTCTCTAGCAAAGAATAGATTTGATATATTATCTAAATATAGATTGAGAATTTTCCCATCACAAATAAACTCATTATTATAAAAGGATTTTCTCTCTATTTTATCATAAAATATAAATTCATCTTCAGAATAAAAATAATAAAAATTCTTTTTTTCAAAAGTTTTTAAAAAAGAACCACTATAGTCGTATAAAGTATTTAAACTTTTATTTGTATAAACATTAAAAAAAGTTGCATAAAAATTAATACCCCAATAATCATTCAATTGAACAATAGGATTATTATTTTCCAATTCTAATACAAAACTATTCTGATTTATATAACATTTATTAGAAAACATCTGCCAATTGCCTATATTTTCTTTTTTATTTAATAATTTCATTTTATTCAACTTTTATATTTTTATAAATCTTACTATCTAAATTTTTAATCACATCTAAAAAGTCATCCAAATCATCAATGCCATTACCAAACTGCTTTTTAATTATATTAATATCAAGCCCTCCTTGATTTACTGGTTTGAAAAAGTCTTCTGCATTTTTCTTAAACACCCTCTGAAATTGCTCTTTTACAAATTTAGCAGGATCCGCAACTCCATCATTTAAAAGTTTTGTTTTATTAGCTACATATTCAAAAACTTCTCCACTTTTCATATAACCTTTTAATTGATTCAAGCTACTTGTACCTCCAAAGGCTTCCCAACTACTTTTTGCAAAACTTTTAAATTCAATCAGTTTTGTAACACCATCAAACAATTTTATATCGGCTTCAAATCGTTCGCCGCTCAAATAAAAGCTTTCAAATTCTTGTACATTATTGGCGAAACCTGCACCTTTACTTTTCAGATATTGCAACATAAATGCACCTCCATCAGCTTTATTGCTATGAGCAGCCATTTCTGTAAGCAATTTATCAAAGCCTTTTTTGTCTTTAAAATTAGTAATTGCAAAGTCTAAATCATCAATGATCTCATCAAGATGTTTTATTCCTGCATTTGTTCCCTTTGTTGCACAAGTTTTACATCTGGCTCCAGCGGCAGCCAATTTGTCATAAATTGTTTGAATTTTACTTAAATTATCTTCAACATATTTAGAGTTGTTTTTAAGCATTTTAGCTGTCGCTTCGAGAATGCTTTCATCAAGACGCATTTGAGGTCTATTCGCTATAAATTTCCATGCCTGTACAAGCTTAGGATTATCAGTGAATTTTTTAAATAATAATGGAGCTTTCTCTAAGTCATCAATAAATAACCTAAGTTGAGATACATCACTAAAAGTATTACTTTCTAATAATTTAACTATTTTCTCTCCATTTTCAGTTGAATTACCTATTTTTTCTAATGCTTTTTGTATATCTCCCTCTGCTAAACCTAATTTTTGTAAACGTGCCAGGGTAGTTTCGCTGGCATTTTCAATAATTTCACTAGCGCTTTTTCTTAATTGATCTTCATTTTTATTTAATATTACCTGTGTTTTTTCCCCCGCTACCGCACGAATCCTTTCGTGTGGTACGTTCTACTTAAACATCAAACATTCTAAAAACAACTATATCATCTACCAAACCTTTCTGTCCTGAATAATCAATTGCACTACTATACACATAATCTTCTGCTTTATAAACCAAGCCTTCTTCAACTGGATTATTATGTACATAATCTATTTTTTGCTGAATAACTTTATTGCTCCAAAGTTCAATTGGCTTATTATCATGTCTCCAAAATTGATAATGTTTTACATTAGAACTTTTTTCTGCCTCTTTTTTAAAGAAATCTAACAAGAATTCTTTCCTACTTTCTCTTGGATTTTCTTGTATGCTTTTTACGATAGATTGACTTGTAAACCTCTTTAAATCTCCTATCAATAATTCAGGATTTTGCCCTTTTATACTTCTAAAAACCAAATGAACATGATTGGTCATAATACACCACGCATGAATTTCTAAACCCTTATTTTTTTGACAATATTCTAAACTTTCCAAAAACAAATCTTTATACTCGTTTCTTGTAAATACATCAAGCCAACCCACAACAGCAAAACTGATAAAATATAAACCTTCTGGATTGTGAAACTTGTAATTTCTACTCATAATTACCTTTATTCTTTACATTTAACTTGATTGCTCAACAGCCACACGAAAGGATTCGTGCGGGAGCGGGGTTATTACAAAGTTTGGCAATAATCAGTCGTTTATAATCACCCCCCCCTAAGCTAAATTTATTTTGCCAATCCGTTTCCCAAAAATCATCTCCATTAATTTCTCCATCTATGGTTTTTAAATCATATTTCTCTAACATCGGGAAACCAACTTCCAACATAAATTCTTCTATTTTTTTTGCATCTACTAACATATCTTCCTCAGTTTCTCCACCTTTTAAAAAACTGTTAGTATGAGCAAAGTGCAGACTTTCATAATTAAACCAAAAATTATCATTTGTAACTCTATCAGCCGGTCTGCTTAAACCAAATAAGTCTACAAGTTGCTCATAAATATCTTCAACAGAATTAAATCTTTTTTTTACTAAAAATTCTGGTTGTTGTATTGGCCAGTAATTTGCAAATGACAACATAAAATGTTCAAAGCCATTTTCGTATTGCTTTACAAAACCAAACCACCTACTCTTTTTATATTTATACCCTCGTTCTAAAAAAATAGGACTCAAATACGTTATTATTATTTCTGTTGCTTCGTTTTGGTTCATATTTCCTAATTGTTTTTAAATTTAGTAAATATTTGAATCCTTAAATCCTTTATTATCTAAATTATATTTCAAAGAACAACTCTGTTTTAAGAGAACAGAAAACTCATTTCAAATCACTTAAAAAATCATAAAAAACACTTCTAACATCTATTTTTCTCTACTAAATCTTTCGATCCAACCATTTTCTATAATAGGCTCAGATTTTAACATCTCACTTATTTCTATTAAGTTTACTTGTTTATCCTCTTCTTCGTAAATAATTTTAAAATTCTCTTTTTCTTCAAAAATATTTAGGAAATCAAATAAAGCCCCTTGTAAAATCTCTTTAGTATAATTTTCCATTTCATTTTTTTGAATAACAGACATTTCACTAAATAAATTTTTATAATCTTCTGTTTTTGATAAGTCTTCTATAGAGTTTTTGATAAACCTATATTGATTATCAAATACTTGATTAATTAAAATTTTTCCAAATTCATCTAAAATTTCCTGATTATTTTTCATTGTATATTATTTTTTAGTTTACTCCATTCCAAGGTATATTTTTTATTTCTGTAACTCCATTAATTTTTATTTCTTCAAGAGATTTAACGACCCAACCTGTTGCTATATCTTCTGGAATACCAACATTCTTCATCGCTTTAATTTCTATATCTGCCATATCTTCTATTCCCATTTTCTTTAATGGATTAGCTTTTTTCCAAGCTGTATATAAGCTGCTTTGTTGTCCTGTTATTTTTGCATGAATATTTTGTGGAATACCATCATTTACCGTTTTCCAAACACTTTCTAAAGCTGATGGCTTTACACTAAAAGCTTTTTTATAATCATATTCCGTTGCATTTTCAAAAGCCTTTTTCGCTAATGGATGATGCCCCCCTACTTTACTGTATTCTCCAGTATCTTCAAGTACATATTTTGCTTTTTGTTTTAACTTATTAAGTGTTTCGTCTAGATTTTTAACAAATACTTTTCTTAACCCTTCTGCTGCTTCTTTTTCAATTTTTTCTCCGACTTCCTTGGTTCCCTTTTCCAGAGCATCATCTCCTTTAGTAATAAAGCTACCAGCCATCACCATACTCACAACAGCTACGCCATCTTTGGCTATTTCATGATGACCTAAATAAGCTTTATCAGTAAAGTTGTATTTGCTAATTTTATCCTTAACAGCATCTTCTGCCATCAAATAGACAGAACTTGGTGTAATGTTTTTAACTGCTGTCCAAATGCCTGTTCTTACCTCTTCTTTTGTGCCTACATCGTATGCTAATTTAATCAATTGCGGATAATCTGACACTATCCCAATTGCTCCGTCTGAAACACCGGTTAAAGTTGGAGGCAGATGAATGGTTGAATTTTTAAATCCTTCATTATCCTGATTCCAGTAATTTTCTGGCAAGGCAGCGCTTTCCCAAACATTAGAGCCTAAATCACAAATGGTACCCATCCATTCCTGGCCGTTCATTTCTTTTACATAAAAACCTCCGCCATCATCTGTGGTTTCAAAAAATGGTTTGCTTTTATCTTTGTTTAAACCGCCTAGCTCATTAATTTTTTCAGTTGCTAAATCACTTATCTGTTTCTCAATAGCGGCTTTCTGGCTTTTTGTTTTTACATTGCCTTCTCCTTTAAGTTCAGCTTCGACCGTATATTTACCTGTTATAGCATTTTGATAAATTTTTAAAACTGCTTTCTTACTTTTGGACTCTATTGCTGTTATATAGTTTCCTATTTCTTCTTCAGGCTTCACATCGCATCCTGTAGTCGTTATAGTTTCAACCAACCCATCACTGCTCTTATATACTAAATCTTCAATTTGACCAGAAAAATTATTATTAACACTTATATTCTTAGTGCTAAGTTGTATATCTTGTTTTAGAATTCGATATTCACTTTTTTCAGTATCTATGGGAATCAAACTGATTATATAAACGGCATATTTTCCTGCTCCACTATATTTAAATCCAGCATCTGAATAAGAAATTAGTTGTCCTTTATCCTTAACCCATGATTTGTTTAAAGCTTTGAAATAACCATTAAAATATTTTTGATTTAAAGCAAAATTTGAGGTATCATACCAATGAAATCCATCGGGAGTTTTAAAAGAAAATAATGCTCCATTTCGATAACGTTGCGGCTGATCACAAGTAAATATAATTTGCGTTCCTTTTGGTAGTTTGATTAATTTATTCGACGGTGTCAAGAAATACCCCTCGTCCTTAAGAACAAAATCCTTATCGACTTTCTGCCCACTTGCCTGGCTCTGAAATGCGTACAACTTAAAGGCAGGATCATTAATTTGTTTCCAATCCAGATGGTTTAAGACTGTTCCTGAACTATTGTCCATTAAGAAATCTGTACTTGATTCTGAAGTTTTATACTGCTCAGAAGGATGTTCTAATTTGAAGATTCCGTGACCTAACTCATGCGCGGGTGTTTTTTCATTTGCTGAATTAAACACGTACCCAAACTGTCCGTTGAGTCGCATATAACCCTGAATATTAGCACTGGAAGCTTTGTCAGTTATAAATAAAACATAACTATTAGCTGGGCCATGGTAGAGATTATTTATTGCTTGCTGTTCTGAACTATAGGTCGAGGTAAGTGTATTTTTTTGAGTCTGGATTTTATCTACAGTATCCGGAACTACACTATCGATTTTTAATCTGTTTTCCTTAGTAAAATTAATTTTTACCCCTACCTTATTATAAATTGCCTGAGTATTCGAGATAATCGCATCGAGCTTACTTTGCAAAATTTCATAAGTAGGCACTAAAGCCACATTTACTTCCTTTGGTGAAATATGAACCAAAATAAATGCTCCAATAACCTTCCATTTATCCCCTTGTTTTATAGTGGCTAAGATTTGTTCTTCGGCGTAAGTCAGTCTTCCTTTTACAGTTAAAGTGAAAATTTTGCCATTCCTAACAAAATCAATTTTAGCACCGCTTTCTGTTTTAAAAACGATACTGTCTAGTTTTATAGCAGTATCGGCAAGACTAATTGTTGCTAAAACAGTATCCAAATTTCCGTTTACAACTGCCTTATAGGGCAAAGCAACATTACCTGCTTTTTTGTATAACTTATCTAGAGCAGAAGACTTGTCATTGGGTGCTGCATCAAAAGCATATTTACTTTTAGCTCCATTTTTTGTATCTTCATTGTTCGAAAAAACAATACTGATTCCTTTTGCTGTAAACTCAGTTACCTGACCATTTTTATCTACACCATCTGTATTTGCTGCGGTTGATTTTCCGCCAACTGCAGGTTCAGCTCCTTCATTGCTGCCATTTCCATCCTTGTCTACGGTATAAATTTTTCCCGTACCGTCTATAATTATGGTATCTTTCCCTCCTGGTATGGTTATTTGTTCTCCATTTTTACCATTTACTACGAGATTACCGTTGGCATCGACAACAATTTTATCAATCTCAAACGGAACTTCTTCTTTTATTTTCCCACTTGCTCCTTCGCCTGTAAAATCTTCTACATTGACAACGTTTTTCCAATCGGGATTGTAACTAGTCTCAACAACACCACTAATCAATTGATAATCTGTATTGATTGTAATGTTGCTAAATTCAACTGCAATTTTGGTATCTGCCAGATAAGGCACAATAATATATCCTTTGCCAGAATAAGGACTATTTTCTCCTTTTAATTCTAAAACTGTTACAGGAAAATCGCCTGCCGTGAAAGTTTCACTCTGAATTAAATTGGTAAGTGTTTTTTGATTTTGTATATTGATTTTAGGGATAATACCGCAATTGTAAGCCGGAACTCCATTAGTTTGTGTTGGCGTTGTAAAGTTACTGATCGCAGAATATGTAAACGACTGAATACCTTCGGTTGCAGGATCACAACTCGAACCAACCCTGAACTGATAGGTTACTCCCGGCTCTAAATTGGTAATTAAACTTTGGGTGTTTAAACTATTTGTCGAGAACCATTGTGCATTTCTTACATCCTGCTTTTTATATTGAAGCTGATATTTGGTATGCTCAGGAATTCCCTGCCAGGTTATTTTAACGCTCGTTGGTCCTTGGGCCTCACTTAACAAAAAGGTTGGCGAAGCACAGGAAGCAGTATACTTAAACGAATATATTTCGCTGTAACCATCGTTTTTAAATATTGCGTTTTCTGAAAGCCCGGTTGTTGATATTGCCCTTACACGCCATGCATAACGCATACCAGGAGTCAGTATGGGCATACTTAAATTATACAGCATAGCAGTACTGAAAGCTGTTTCCTCATATAGAAGCGGTGCCATTTGAAACGCAAACTGCGGGTCTAATGTTGGGTCAATGAGTTGCTTTAATTCGAACTTATACGAAACGTTAGTTGCATTCATCTGGCGTGGTGTCCAGGTAAACATAATATTCGAAAAATCACTCGCTGCTATTTGTTCGTTTTTTTGCGGTGTGTTTAATAACGGCGGATCATTTAATATAAGATAAATACTGGCACAGCTTTTTTGGGATATTTTTTGATTGGTGATGTAGTCATACATTTCAAAACAAAAATCATACATCCCGTCTGGCAGCGGATTTGCATACTGGGCAGGGGTTATTCCCTGCAGATTTTCTAACCTGAATAATGCTGAGATATCAGTATTGGTCAAAGTTTGAAATTCACCTCCATTGATAAAAATAGGACTTTGTCCTGTTATATAATCACTGCTTCTTATGTTAACTCCATTGCCTTGTATGTACAATTTTAGGCGTACTTGTCTTTGCGATATCGTAACATCCGTAGGATTAATAAGCAATTGGAACTTGGTATCCATGCTAGTCGCGTAGTCGGATATTTTGACACTGTACGGACTTTTAAATACAGGCGTTAACTGAACAGGAAATAATTGGGCATAAGCCCCTGACCCAAATCCCCCTAGCCCCAAAAGGGGGAACAGAATGAATAATATTATGTTTTTGAAAAAGTTCTTCATTTTTAATAGATGATAATTTTTTTAACCATTGTTTGCTGTTCCGTTTCCAATACCAAAATGTACATTCCGGATTGTAATGAAGTATTAAAATCTACTTCGTAGTTTTTCCTGCCTGAATCTTTTTTCTGTGTAGTAAACTCTCCGGTTGTAGAAAACAGTCTTAAATTGACGGCGCTGTTATTTTCTAGATTAATAATGGCTTTGAAGTTTCCGTTGCTTGGGTTTGGTGTTACAATAAAGTCTATAATAAACTTTGGAGCACTTCCCGGATTTGGTAATGTGCTTCGTTTTTCTACGGTTATGTTTTTATTGTACTCAGCAAAACATTCTCCTTGTGTTTGTTGTAAACCTATAGTGTAAGTACCTATTTCATCAAATTTGAGCGTAATATATTTTTCTTTGTCCTCTACAATTTTTACTCCGTTAGGAATATTCCATTGGGTACTTTCTCCAAATGGATCACTTGTATTAACTAAGATCACTTCTTCGTCTAAATAGGCCTGAGAACTTAATAAAAACTCTGAACTGATTGTTGCCTGGCTTGTTTTTATTACGATTTCATCTTCTCCAATGCAACCCAAAGCTGAAGTTACTTTTACCTGATAAGTTCCGGCTTTCGTCAAACTTACTTTTGCCTGGTTTGAGGTAAATCCGTTTGTAGAAGTCCAATTATATTTAGCATCTGTATCTGCAATTGTAGCATCTAAATCTAAAACCTGATCATTACACAAGGTTCTGTCTTTTCCTAAATCAATCACAATCGGATTTGGATCTTTTAAAATAAATTTCTTTTTATACACGCAGCAATCTGTACAAGTAATAGTTACGTCGTAATTTCCTGCTGTAAGATTATCTAAATCTTTAGTAGTTGCTCCTGTATTCCATAAATAGGTATATGGTAAATTTCCACCTGTGACATTTAGTTGTATTGATCCATCATTACCTCCATAACAGGTAGGATTTTTGATCGTTTCAGTAGTAAATATTCCCTTAGGATCTCCAACAAAAATACTTCCTTGAACTGTACAGCCTTTTGCATCAGTTATCATAACAAAATAATTGTTTGTTGTAATATTTTCAATTTTCGCTGTTGAGTCGCCGTTTGTCCAATCATACATATATGGTGCAGTCCCACCTGTTACATGAGCTTCTGCCCCACCGTCATCTCCACTATTACAGCTCGCATTTAGTTTTGTAAAAGTCAGATTCAGTTTAGCAGGTTGTGGCATAAACTGTGTCACATCTGTTTCTTTTACTAAAACATTATTTACATAAGTACCCAATTTTATTCCATTGGCGTCTTCAACATTTAAAGCATAAGTTCCGTCTGATAAATTTTCTGCTGTTTCATCATGATTGTTCCAGATGCTCCATGAACCATCTTTTTGTTGTTTTTTCCAAGTGTAGAAATAAGGTAAGCCGTTATTTTGATCTGCCTGCAGCTGAATTCCTCCCGTAACATGAGCTTTTAAAATTCCATCCTGAGACTCGTCTCGTTGATTGTCTTGCGGATTAATATCTGTCTCATTTCCAAATTCATTATTCACGTTGCAAGAAATGGTACGAACTACCTCAAAATTAACTTCAAGCGGATCCGGGTCATCTAATGTTATGATAGAATTTGCCACAGTACAACTTGATTTATTTGTAGCTGCATTGTAATTGGCATCACGAACATTTAAGCTGTAGGTTTCCTCCCCAAGTCCATTTAAAGTAATTGTGTAAATACCATCACTAAAATTAACCGCTGTTGTAGTCTGCACTATTCCTTTGCTGTTTTTCCACTCAAACCAATAGGTATTGTCAGGGAAAATAGTACCGCCAGTAACCTCTACTACAATTTTCCCATTTGTCGCCTTGTAAAAACTTGGATTAAGAATTTCAGTATATTTTATAGCAATTGGTGTTGCTGGTTCTGTAATTGTAACATCGGCTTGTGCTGTACATCCTTTGGCATCTGTAACGAACACCCAATACTCACCTGCTTTCAAAATCGTATTTTTATCAGTTTCTACCTCATTAGACCATTTATAATCATACGGAGGCGTTCCGCCTATTACATTTGCAGTCGCCCAGCCATCATTTCCTCCATTACAAAAAACATTTCCATTTGTAATGGTTACTGATAATTTTGGAGGTTCCTGCATCAATTGTGTTACATCGACTTCTTGTATAAGTAGATTATTAACATAAGTTCCTAACATGATTCCGTTTCTGTCTTTTACATTTAAGGCATAATTTCCATGTGAAAGGCTTGAGGCTGTTTCTCCTTTAATATCAGTTAATGCTGTCCATGAACCATCTGTTTCCTGCTTTTTCCAATAAAAATAATACGGTAATCCGTTATTTACAGAAACGGCCAGCAGAGTCCCACCAGTAACATGAGCAACTAAAATACCATCCTGCGACTCATCACGCTGGCCATCTTGTGGAGTTGTATCTGTATCATTTCCGAATTCATTATTTGCATTACAAGAAATGCTACGGACAACTTCGAAAATAACTTTTAAAGGATCCGGTTCATTCAATGTTACTTTTGACTCTATTACTGAGCAATTAATGGTCTGATTATTTCCTTCATTATAATTTTTATCCTTAATAGTTAAAAAATAATCATCTGCAGGAAGCCCTTCTATTGTAATAGTATATTTTCCGTCTTTTAATTCAGCAACTGGGGTTTGCAACTCACCTTTTGAGTTTTTCCATTCATAACTATACGTTTGATCGTCGTTTGGTGTTCCGCCTGTAATTTTAGCTGTAATTTTTCCGTTTGTAGCGCCTGAGAAAGTAGGTGTAAAAATCTCTTCATATTCAATTGCCACAGGAGATTGTGGTTCAGTAATAGTAACATTTCCTTTTGTGAAACATCCATTTTTATCGGTAATTTCAACAGTATAAGTTCCTGCAATTAAGCTGGATATTTTATTCTCATCTATAACTCCACTGTCTGTATTGTACCAGGTATATTTATAAGATCCTGCTCCCCCTGTTATATTCGCTGTAGCCCATCCATTATTACCTGCATTACAAGAAACATTTCCGGAATTAAATGATAATTCAAGTTTAGCAGGTTCTGAAATTTCTTTTGTTGTTGGAATTGCTGTTACTAAATCTGTAGTATTATAAGTTCCCTGTACGATTCCGTTAGCATCTAAAATATTTACAGCATAAGTACCTTTAGAAAGATTTTGTAATATATTGGCAGTTTCATCTTCCAATACATCCCAGGCATTTCTGGTTGTATTAAACTTTGACCAAACATACTGATAAGGCTTAATACCTCCTTCAACATCAGCTTTTAAAATACCATCCGAGAATTTATCGGCAGCAGTCTCCAGATTCTCTGTATTACAAGAAATAGATTGTGTTTCTACTAATGCTATTACAATTTTTTCTGGCTGAGTTACTATTTGTGATGATTCTATAATAGAACAGCCTTCTTTATTAGTAGCAGTATTGTAATTTTTGTCTTTTACAGTTAGTTTGTATTGGCCGTCCGGAATATTATCTAATGTAATATTATAGGTTTTATCAGCAGTATTATACTGGGCTATTGCTGGTAAAATTACTCCATTGGCATTCTTCCATTCATAATCATAGGTTTTATCTGCTTTTATTGTACCACCACTTATTGCAGCAACAATTTTTCCGTTTGCAGCTCCGTAAAAAGTTGGATTTTCTTTGTAGGTATAATTTAATGCAAGCGGTGATAAAGGTTCTGATATAGTGGTTTCGATAATTTTTTCTTCCCCTAGTTCAATTTCGCCATTAACTAAAGTTTGAGTTCTGGCAATACAGCCATTCATATCTTTTACTTTTATTCTATAGGTATCAGGACCCAATCCTGTAATTGTATAAGGTTTATTATTTGGAAAAGATATCCAGCTGGCTCCATTATCTAATGAGTAATAATCATTGCCCAATGAAGTCCGGGTTCCTCCGGTTGGTGTCAGATTGATGGTACCATCGTGTCCGCCATTACATCGTACATCTGTTGCAATTGATGTAAAATCTAATATTGGAGGTGTTACTATTGTAAATGATTTCAAATCATATCGATCTGCATCAGTAGCTGTACTTAATCCATCTTTAAAACCTATTAATTGCAACATATAATTTCCTTTTCCTAAACCCGAAATGACAAAAGATTTGTCTGACCCAATAGATAAAGTACCATTATAATTGGTTGGAGTATCTGTATCAACATCCAGTAAAGTATAATTTAATTGCTCACCAGGATATAAAGCTCTATTGAATACCAACTTTATGGATCCATCATTAGTGTCACTGCATGTTGACTGAATAGGCAATGCTGAATCAACTCTTGGTGCAGATAAGCGAACAGTATAGGTCACGATATTTGAAACTGAGGCTTTATTATAGGCCACTTGTCTGAAATGAACCTTTTTCCCATGGCTAGTTTCATCTAGAACTTGTAATATATCTAATGCATTTACTGATATATTTGCTGTCTTAAATTGTGGCAAATCTACCCAGCTTGAAGGGTCGTTTTTATCTGGATTTAATGAATACTGCCAATTATATTCTGTACTCAAAAATCCCGTATCAGATTTTATTGTAATCTTATCACTTGTAGGTAAAATATCATTTAAATTACCAAATCCAATTTCTTGAATATGCAGATTTGGAAGAATTTTCAGTGTTCCCCTTAAATTATAAAGTCTAGTAAAATAATTTGTAATATAATATTCTGTAATTCCATGAGAAACATTTATCTCTTCCGTACTGCTATTATCATTTTTACAACCAGAATTTAATCCTCCATGCCATTCTCTCCCTTCTGAATAATATCTAATTTTTGTAAGCTTTTTTGAACTCAAAAAAGTATTAGGCCAATTTCTTGGAAGGTCTTGTCCATCACCTATAGGCTGATTAAAGAATGAAAGATCCGGAGAATTACTAAAAACTAACCACGATTGTAAACGACTGCCACAATTTCCTGATATATTAACTTTTACATTAAGATCAGTTATATTAAAATTAACTTTATAACTTCCCTCAACCTGTGCGAAACCAAATCCTGAAACCAATAAAATTATTAATAAGTAAATCTTCTTCATAAGCTTAATAAACAACAGTTAAAACTTCTTCTTTTGCAGGGCTATTGCTCTCTAGGCTGGGAATTAAATGATACTCGTATTCAAAGTTTATTTTTAAATTTTTATCTTCCAGAGTAAAAACATCACCATTTAATTCCCTCCATAATGTTGGAGGTGTACCTTTTGTATTTTTATAAATACTTAGACTTGTTACTTTATCCTTACTTTTATTATAATCCCAAGTCAGTGTTATTTTTTTATTTTCTCTATCTGGGAATCCTTGTAAAAATGAAATTATTTTAATTGGTGCAAAATCTAAAACCTGTACTGTAATCGTAGAATGATCTAATGACGACCAGTTATTACTTTTATCTTTAGCCAAAATAGCATATTGATATGTCTTTTTGTTCTCTACTCTTTCATCTGTAAATTCCTGAATATTATCGTTAATTTGTTTGATCTCCAACCACTTTTCCTGTCCCTTTTCTCTCCTTCTTAGGCTATATCCTACTACATCTTCGCTATAACTTCGTATCCATTTAAGATGTACTTTACCATCTTTATTATCATAATCTTTGAAAATTGGCGCGGCCGGCGGAATTTTATCCGGCTTCTCTAAAATCAAAATATCAGATGGTTCTGAAATATTAAAACGCATATCCTCGGCAGCAATTCTATAATATATTTTACTGTTTGTCATTTTCAAACTCACGCTGTCTTTATAAGTATTACCTTCATACGATTTATGATAAATATCGACGAATTCTTCACCTGCATTATTGGCTTTCAAAATTCGATATCCTCTTAAATCTTTTTCCTGATTAGGTTTCCATTTCAACCTTACTACTCCAAGGCTATCAATTACTCCTTCTAAACCAATTGGTTTTGTGGGCGGTATAGAATCTACCGGTTGAACAAGCATACTCTGAGATGTCAATCGCTGGTTGTTTTTACCCACAACTGAGATAGTAAAGTAATTAGATGGAAATAAATTTTCTTTATAATTTAGTTTTCTCTGAGACGGCGGTATCATTTTTGAAACTACTTTATAAGGTCCCTTATCATTATCTGCCAAGTTAATTTCATATCCCTGAATAAATCCTTCTGATGCTACAGGAAATTCCCATTCCAGGTTAACCTCGTTTGAGTTGACAATATTATAATCAATCAGTCTAGCCGGAGTAACTATGGCATCAATTCCTGTTGCAGTAATAGGTTTAGTCAATTCTCCTTTTTCTCCGAAAGAAGTGATACCATATAATCTGTAATGATACATTTTATCGTTGACACTAAGTGTGTCAACATAATACATCGTTTTTGATGGATGATCTTCTTTATCATTTAAGTTAACCAATGCTGTATTTGAGATTGGGGCATAATTGATTCCATCAGAAGATTTCTCGACCATAAAAGAAGTATAAATTCTTTTAAAAGTTTCATAGTCCCAGGAAAGTAATACTTTTTTATCATCAGGAATCGCAATAAAATCAGTTGGAGCCGGTAAAATGCCGTAATCCTTCAGACCAATCATATAGGAAGATTCTTTTACTTTTGGACTTTCAAAAACACTTACCTGATAGGCATAAACTTCATTTTTCTTTACATTACTGTCTACAAATCCCCAGCCTGCTTTTACGGCACCTTCAAAACTCATATCAGCTGCATATAAAGCAAAAGTATAGCGCTGATCGAGCTCATCAGCCATATCTACTATTTTGGATAAATCCCCTTCTTTAGCCGCAGTTACCTCAAAGCTTTCACCATATATCGATTGCGCTATAATAGCAACATTATTATCTTTTTGCACTAAATCAAGCCATGAATCCAATGGTTCAGGAACCAACGGTTTTGGTGTAAGCAGCATTTTTTCAGGCTTTGGTACAATATTACCATCTCGCAATACTGTAGTTCTGGTTATTATGAATCCTTTTTTATTTGCTTTCTGCCACTCAATTGGAGAATTGATTGCCCAGCGAATCAAAATTTTATCTTTTTGAGCGCGAGCATTGACCATAACAGTTGCCTGCTTGTTTTGAGAATAGGAAAGTGAAATAAATAATAAAAGAAGTAAAAGAACTTTGTTTTTTGACATTGACATTGGAATCATTTCTGCATAAAAAAGCAAATACTCCATTAACAAATAGAGTAATTGCTTTTCATTTTATGAATTATATATTTAATAAGCGTACGTAGTCATTTCCGTTGAAACTGAACTACCACTTTGATAAGTTGTCACCTCTTTTGTTGCGTAATTATTCGCATCATATTCATAGACAGATGTTGTCATAGAAGTCTGAATATCAGTTCCAGATCCTGAAATACGTGTTTTTTTTATTACGTTGTTAACATAGCTCTGAGACGGATCAATATCCAACAACAAATTAATTCCTGTAACATTTTTCAAAGGATTACTTTTAGTATCATAATCGTATGTTATCAAATGTTCATCTCCATAGTAAGAGTATTCATTTCTTACTAGATTTCCATCCTTAAATGTAAATTTCCCAACATATGGACCATCATCTTCTGCATTTGTAGAAGAATTTATTCTAAAATCTTCATAAGAAACCGTTCCGTCTGTATTATGAACAAATTTGATTTTGCTGTAACTGGGCGCTCCAGTTTCTTTTCTAGTCGAACTAGCTAGCTTCCCGTTTGTGTAAATATATTCTGTAGTAAAATCCAATACATTGTTTTCATCGAACTCTTCAAGTTTTGTAATAAAATCTCCTACGTACGTATATTTTATTACATAATCTTTTCCTGTTATACTTACAATTTTATTTCCATTATATACATTATCCTCTGAATAAGAGGTTCCATCACTTTCAATAAAAGTTACTTTTTTAGGTAAAACTGAAGTAGTTGAATTAGATGAATCATTATCATCTTTTGAACAAGAAGTAAATACTAATAAACTAGCGGTAAATAAGTAAAGTAATTTTTTCATGGTTTTGATATTAAAATTAGGTGCAAACTTAAATTAAGTTAAAACCTAAAACCGCCACCAGAAGTTATAAAAGCACAATAATAAGACATTTATAAACACTTAACCATCAAGCAAAACACTAAAATTCAACAAATTGCAGCCAAACAACATTTCCGTATTCATCTAAGAGATGCCAATATATTGGAAATGAAAAAACTGAAAATGTATTATAAAAAAAACGCTAAGATAAATCTTAGCGTTTTTTGTTTTGCATATTATTCTAAAACCAACCCAATTTGGCCGTCGTCATCTAATTCTGTTTCTACCGAATCGTCTTCATCTAATTCCGGTTTTTCAGGAACTTCTTCAACGGGTTCTTCATATGGTAATGGATCTAATAAATTAACTTGTTTTAACTTATCAGTTGTCAGTTGATTTCCTAATGCTTTAAAGCCTTTTACAGCAATAAAATCTTCAACGTCAATATGTAAATCTTCTTTCTGAACTCCTTTTACTTTTGCAAATATTAGTTGTGCTACCGGACGATAATCTGTTGATACAATTTCTAATTGGGAATTTGGATGGTCTGTAATAAAGCTTTCTTCTTTTCCTTCATTTTCTACAAGGAAACGTTTCAAATAATACCGTTCTTTTTCTCCATCATAATAAATCGCCGAAATTGGTTTTTTAGGATTAAATTTCTCCAAAACAATCATATCTTCCTCGAAATGCGTTGACAATTCCGGAATAATGACTTTTAATTTACCTGTCTGACTAATTACTAAGATTTTATCACTTGGTTTAAACTCTCCTAACAATTCACCTCTGGCATCAACATTTAAACGTTTAACAGTATCATCAAACCAAACTTTTCTTGGCAATAAAGTCGAAATTCCTTTTTCTTTTAACTCGATTTTTTTGATTGGATATTTCGTTACCAAATTTCCTTTTGAAGCCCTGCCTTTAATGGCAAGCTTAGCAAAATCAATATCGAATTTCAGTTTTTTGATTGTTCCTACCTGACGCAATAAAATGGTTACGACCTCAGCTTCTCCATTCGGATTATGTGAAAAATAAACAACCTGAGAACCATTAGTTCCATTTGTTAAATCGTACGCTTTATCCCTGGTAACACCCGAAACATTGAAACGTTTGATATAAGAAGGACCGGATTTACCATCACGATACATCATATTATAAATCGTACGTTTATCACTCTTATCAAAAACAGCAATATGAATAATATCTTTTCCAATAAACGTTTTGGCATCAACTTTTGTTACCATCAATGTTCCGTCTCTTAAAAAAACAATAACATCATCTATATCAGAACAATCACCTACGTATTCATCTTTTTTAAGGCTGGTTCCAACGAAACCTTCTTCTCGGTTTACATACAATTTTGTGTTACGTAAAACTACTTTTGTAGCCTCAACATTATCAAAAACACGAAGTTCTGTCTGGCGTTCGCGACCTTTTCCGTATTTCTCTTTTAATTTGGTGAAATATGCAATAGCAAAATCAGTAAGATTTTCTAAATGATGCTGTACCTCTTTCATTTCGTCTTCTAACTTGGAGATGAAATCATCGGCTTTATCAGAGTCAAAACGAGTAATACGAATCATAGGGATTTGGGTCAAACGCTGCAAATCATCGTCATTGATTTCTCTAACGAATGATTTTTTGAAAGGCTCGAATCGATCGTATAAATATTTGTAAAGTGATTCTCTATCTGAATACAGTTTGAAATCGATGTACATTTCTTCACGAATGAAGATTTTTTCTAAAGTAGAAAAATGCCATTTATTTTTTAATTCTTCTAACTGAATTTCCAATTCTTGTTTCAGCAAATCAACTGTTCTGTGGGTCGAAATTTTCAACATTTCAGAAACTCCGATAAACAATGGTTTGTTATCCTCGATGACACAACCTAAAGGCGCTACAGAAGTTTCGCAAGCGGTAAAAGCGAACAAAGCATCAATCGTTTTATCAGGAGAAACTCCTGGGAAAAGATGAATTAAAATCTCAACATCTGCCGCAGTATTGTCTTCGATTTTCTTGATTTTGATTTTACCTTTATCATTGGCTTTCAAAATACTATCAATCAAAGTAGTCGTATTGGTCGAAAACGGAATTTGCGTAATAACCAGTGTATTTTTATCTAATTGGGCAATTTTAGCACGAACACGTACACGTCCGCCACGAAGTCCGTCATTATAATTTGACACATCGGCAATACCTTGTGTCATGAAATCAGGATACAATGTAAAAGGTTTTCCTTTTAAAATTTTAACAGAAGCATCAATTAATTCATTGAAGTTATGCGGTAAAACTTTAGTCGAAAGACCAACCGCAATTCCCTCTGCTCCTTGTGCCAAAAGCAACGGAAACTTTACCGGAAGATTGTTAGGTTCTGCACGACGACCATCGTACGAAACACCCCAATCGGTAATTTTTGGAGAATACAAAACCTCCAAAGCAAATTTAGATAAACGTGCCTCGATGTAACGAGAAGCCGCAGCTCCGTCACCCGTTAATATATTCCCCCAGTTTCCCTGGCAGTCAATCAATAAATCTTTCTGACCAATTTGTACCATCGCATCTCCAATACTCGCATCTCCGTGTGGGTGATACTGCATGGTGTGACCTACAACATTGGCAACTTTATTATAACGACCGTCATCCAACTCTTTAAGCGAATGCATAATACGACGCTGAACCGGTTTAAAACCATCTTCAATTGCCGGAACTGCACGTTCAAGAATTACATAAGAAGCGTAATCCAAAAACCAGTCTTTGTACATACCTGTTACTTTGGTAATAACGTCTTCTCCTTCTTCTTCCTGATTTTCGTAAAAATGCTGTCCTTCAAAATTCTTAGCATTTACACTGATAATTTCTTCAGAATCATCTCCGTCCTGATTCTCATCAAGCTGGTTTTCCTCAGAATTATTCTCGTCGTCGTTAGGAATTATGTTATCGTCTTCTTCGTCTTTCATTTATTTATATTCGAAATTATAAATTTGTATTTTTAATTCTGAAATCCTGATTTTCTAATTAAATCAAAATT
>Ga0247814_10000471_pt1 | contig 32187 bp, 19 predicted proteins | sample UWRJL179409R1_FD_179947 | JGI IMG/M metagenome (GOLD analysis project Ga0247814, IMG submission 179947) | Plant litter microbial communities from Arlington Agricultural Research Station in Wisconsin, United States - UWRJ-L179-409R-1 | ecosystem: Environmental > Terrestrial > Plant litter >... | reverse complement strand
CCGGCCCGGTAGGAGGGGACTTATCCCCGAAGCGTCAGTTTGGCCAGCATCATTCAGCTGATCCAACCCAGTGTCTGCGCCTACGCTTCCCGGACAAGTCCGGTCCTACCGAGGCTCGTCGCTCCCCGTTGGCAGCATTCAAGTCGTGGGAGCGTTGAACCGCTCGCGGCCCAGCAAGGTAACCAGCAAGGTAATCGAGTCGGCATTGCTCAATATGATGTCGCCACGTCTGTCCGCATCGGCATAAAACACATCCCGAGCCTCTTCCAGCGTTTCTTTCCCGGTAATGGTCAGAATTGTGAGCCTGGCGTCTCCGTCACTGGTCATAAGATCGCGGGGGAGTTCATCGCTGGTGGTGTCCTTGAACAAATCCTCCCGAGCCGTCATGTAGGAAAGACAGTGCTGTTGATAATGCTCATAGCGTCGCTTCAGGCCCCGATAATAATCACCACCGTCGTAAATCAAATCCAGATACGGCGCTGAGGACTCCACATAGGCAATGTCGTGGCTGTTATTGGCGATATGCGACAGCTCGTGAAGCAGTATGGTGGTTCGAAAATGCGCAGCAATGTTGAAGCCGTTCTGGCCGATGACCGGGGGTTTGAGGCGGTAGACAGGGTTGCGAAAAAAACGCTCGGTCAGAAAAATTCGTTTGCGCGCATCCGAACTAAAGGTGAACGCACTGGATTCCTGCACACCCAGCTTGTTGGTCCCCACGACAATTCGCTCGGAGGAGAATGGCGAGAGTGACTGATCCAGCAGTACTTCCTGCAGCTCGGTGATCCGTTTAATGATCGAGGCAATCAATCGTTCGCTGGGCGTTTTAACGCCAAAGAATGCGCTCACCAGTTGACTGGCCCGCACCGAGATCAGCCCGGTAGCCGGCTCTGACTGCAAATTTTCGCGGGCAACGCCGAGAAAATTCCGGGCCCCCAGATGAGCTTCGCCTATCCGCCTTGCTCGATCCGGGAACAAACGACGAATCTCCGACATACCCCGGGCTTCGACAATCAACATCTGATCCACATGATAATCAAAGGTGAAATTGCTCAGGCGGGTCTGAATACTGCCCCCGCCCCTGAGTCCGCCTTCGAGATCAAGCGTCCATCGCTGATTCTCGTCGGACCGGACCGGCGGCCCAAGGATGTCGTCTTTGACGATGCGGTAACCTACCTGAGTGAATCTGACCTGGTAGACCTTGCCGCCTACAGCAGCAAACTCGTCATGGGTCCGGCGATTGCGATACAGACCAAACAGGTTTTCCTTCTCCAGTTCGCTCAAGGAAACGTTGTCTGCTTCCAACAACCGGAGCCGGTTACGCAAATCGGGAGTCAGCCCACTGTTGCCCCAGGAAAAATCCAGCCGCAACAAAGCTCGCTCCTCAACGGAGGGTTCCTGGACCGTAGTTGACCTGCTTGCTTCCGGATCCTCTCGCCACGAAATCAATGTGGCGATAGCCGTCGAGAACTCAGACAGCGCCTTGCCCCATTGACGTGCGCCAAGGTCCTGAGCAGTGGCCGTCAGCCAGGAGTGGCTTTGCCAGGCCCGGACCAGCAATCCAAGTCGCCCAGGCAACAAGGCCAGGGTCTGTTCGCCGCCCAGGCTCAACAGAAACCGGTTCCCTTGCTGGGTGAACTGCGCCGTGGTGACGCTCGCCGTCCTCGCAGCCAGCATCAGCACCGACTTCATGCCTTCGAATAAATAGCTCAGGGCGTTGCTGCGCACCGGCTCGATCAGGATATGAGGCGCTGCTGGCGGGAATAATGGCACCTCCATGAATGCCTCGGTACTCCAGGGCAGATGCGGCTCGATGAACCCGCCGTTGTCGTAGATTCGACGCACTCGCGGATCGAGATGCTCAAGGATAATTGACTGCAGGCTTCGAGAGCCCTGGATGGCCGCCCATAACGCAGCCTCGTTGGCGTACTCCACAAACTGCACGCGGTCGGCCAGCATCGAATACAGAATCCAGGGGCCCTTCGTGGACTCCTGGGCAGTGATCAAGTACAGACCTGTCACCACATCCGGTGCGCGGCCCGGTTCGGCGACCAGCTGCAGCGGACTCAATACAACCTGCTCACCGTCCACCGGCAACCGGCAACCGGGCCAGTCCATCGGGCATAAGCAGGATGCTACGGACATAGCCCAGCGCCTTTTCGGAAAACAGCTTTTGCAGCTTGAGCTCAAAAGCCCCAAGCATCAGCCACGGAGGCATGCATTCGCCGAACAACCGGACTCGCCGGGCATGCTCGGGATCATGCACATTCAACTTCTCGGCCAGCAGCACCTGAAAACCGGCCCCGACGTCGAGATCACGCACCAGATCCCTGACGTAATTGGCATCGGGCAAAGACGTCGCAAGATAACCGTCCTGCACGGCAGTGCTTAGCGTTACGTCCTGCGCGCCGCCAAAGCGGTTGATGGCAAATTGCGTGAGCGTTTGCGTGTTTGTCTGGGTCGCTGCCGCCACCGAGGACGGAATTTCTCCGGGCAGTGACGGCGCGCCGACATAATGGGTCAGCCGGACCAGAATTTTGTCCGGGTCAAGCGACTGACCGGCGAAGTCTTTTTTCAGACGAGCAAGTATGAGATCCCGAGCATGCTGCTCCAGACTCGGGATGTCGAACAGGAAGTCGTGTTCAGGGTCCTGGGTGATGTAGGCCCTGAGCAGCAGCTCGCTGAGGGCTTCAAGGTCCTGGGTGCTGGCATCGTTAACCCATTGCGGTACTGATGCCTGGAACAGCGCGACTTCAAGGGTGTACGACAGGAAATCTACGATCTCACGCACGTTGTCTTCGGTATTTGCCGTACTGATGAGTTTCTCCAGCAGTGCAGCATCGACCTTCCAGCGTATGGCATTGTCGCAAGCGGCTTCGACTTCCTCGATTTGGCGTTCCTGCTCGACGCCCTGAAGGTGCTCGATAAAATCTTCATCGACACGTTCCAGACTGACCCTGACTGACTGGGCCTGGCGCAAATAAGCGTCGATGCGTTCAATTGCCGGTGAGCTGAAGCAAGCCAGCCACTGCGGTTTTGTTGCCGGATCGGCCAACTTCCCGTTGATGAACGCCTGCAGGTCAGCGTGTGTCTGACATTCCTGCAGGCCGGTGTTCAGGGAGCACAACAGAAATTTGCCTTCCCGAACCAGGGGCTGGCGCAGGACAAACACACCGCTCATGGGTTCGGCACGAAAGTGCGGCGGATAGACGACATGGAGCGCATACACCTCGGTCACGGAATCGCCAAAATGAGCACGCAGGCTCAAGCTCGGCCGATCCAGCACCTGCCCGAGCATGGCCAGGGATTGGGCATTGAATTTGCCAAATTGCTCTTCCATTCGCCACGCAAGACGTAACAGGCTGCTACGAATGCCCCTGCTCACCTTTGCGGGTAGGGTCTGCGTGTTCAGTTGACGCAGTTGTCGACTGTGCGAGCGCCGGGCCTGCCAGGTAAGTGCCTGGCGGAAACCAGCATCGGCCAGATCAAGGATGTGCTCCAGCATTCTGGCGGCGGGTGTTGCCCGCGCACGCCGGTCTGCTGCTTCAAGGACTTGGCTGAACACCCGTGAGCCGTCCGGAATTGGCGTCGGGACGTGGCCGGTTATTCTTTCCAGCAGCAGATCCACCAGCTTCATTGAAGCTGAACCAGGCATTTCGACCCAAAGCGTACTGGCGTCGATTGTCACCTCATTGAAAATCGACAGATAGTGATTCAGAACTCGTCGTGCACAATCGAAGGCGCCAGGATGAAGGTCAGCGGTACGGTCGACCTCCTGTTTAACCCAACCTAGGTATTGCTGCCAGGTACGCAACGCTGCGTCCTTGCTGTCACCGGCAGGTATGAAGGCGCTGGCGTGCCCGGAGATTTCTGGCCAGGCCTGTTCAAAGGCCAGCGATTGCTCGCGCCAGCGGCCTGATCCACCCAACGAAACGAGGCCTGGGTTGAGCAACTGACGGATATCCAGGGCATCGTCGACGATGACTGCGGCCTGATTGACTCGGTCGCAAGGCAAATCGATAGCGTGAGCGAGATTGCGTTTTTGCAAGGCAATGATTGAATCCATCAGCTCGCTGAACAGCGGCCGATCAAGTGCGTCCTGACGCAAGCGTAACTTGCCGGGTGCGGTGAGCAACCGATGATCGTTCAGCGATGAGCATTCAAGTAATTCGGCGCGGCCGGCCGTCGAGGTGAAATGTTCGATGAGCGCAGCGATACCCGCAAAACGGCGCAGCCCATGCTTTGCGCAATACAGTAGCACCCCAGGCAGTTGCATGGCTGCCAGGTCAACGAGGAAGATGCCGGCAAGCTTCACCGGTTCCCCGCCAGCCACCGATACCGATAGCCTTGTCGGCGCAAGGCGTCTTTCACTGGCAACCGCGTTGGACACCGGATGCAATCTGCGTAGCAGACCGCCCTCGTAGCTGGAAACCTCACCAGCCCAGTTGGCAGTCAGCAGCCGGTGGTGAAAGGTATCCGCCAAAAACCGGGCTGCAAGGTCGCGCCGGGTACCGCCGCCGACGACCGCTTCGGACCAGAAACTGTCCAGCAGCTCTTCATAACAGGCTTTCGTCGCGGCCGGAACGCCGGCAAGCGCAGTCTCGAAAGGCAGCGCCTGAACAGAGTCAAGCACCCGCCCTGTCTCGCCGAGAAAGCGTCTCTGCAATTCACGGTCAGGCGCCCCCGCGACATGCTCATCCATTGCCGCCTCGGCCAGGGTTTGCGTACCCATCACTACCGGGCTCACGTCAGCCTCAGCCGAGCCCGGTGCCCCAACCCGAACGATCTGCAATAGATGGGTGAATACATTTAACGTCGTTTCAGGCAGCGCCCGCTCCAGTGTTTCCTGAAAAGCGCGGCCCACCGCTGTTTGCAGTGACGGCAAGAGCATCAGGTGATCGGCCATGGCAGCCACCCCTTGCCCATGCTGGCGGATAATCGAGCGCATGCGCCGCTCGAACGGATCACCTTCGACCCATTCATACTCCCATGCCGACGTGACGGCCGGTGTGATTCTGAAACGAGTGTCGAGCGCTTGCAGCAGATGCTGGCGGCTGGCAAACATCTCCAGTCCGTCGAGCAGGGTATGCAGAAAAACCGGCCCATCAGTGCGCGCGTGATCAGTAAGCAGCGCCGCACCGGCCAGTTCAGCCGTAGGCCAGGCGCCGCTATCAACGACAATCTCGTCGACTCGGGGAGCATCAACGACGTTTTGACCGGCTTGCACAGGATCAGCCAGCCGGCCAAGCCATTGATGTTGCTCTGCGGTGATCTGCGCCCGAGCCAGCGCGTTGTCCAGATCCGCAACATAGCGCGTGCGCAGTGCATCGCTGGAAAAATAGGGGATAGATGCCAGTGGCATGACAGCGTCCTTGTTCAAAGGACCTGCGCGCAGTCAGCGCAAAGTCCTGGAGAAAAAAACAAGGAGCTTACCCGTGGCCTTGGGCAGTCATTCCATACATAAAGCTGCGCGCCGTGGCCCGTTGCCGCCGTTCAGCAAAGTAACGCCCGCAGCGCTCTTTCAAGTGAAACGTCGGCGGCCCAGGGTCATGATCAACAAGGCAACCGAATCAGCGTTATTGAGGATAACCTGGCTGCGCTTCCCGGCATCATTGAGAAATACCGTGCGCGCCTGCTCCAGCGTCGGCTGCCCGGTTACTCGCAGCACGGCCTCTTTCCCCTCGCCGTCCCAGTCATTGAGATCACGCCAAACTGTCTTGTCGTACCTGACAAACAGATGTTCAGGGGCGGCTTTGTGGGACAGGGTACGGGTCTGGATGAACTCAAGATCCGCATTAAACGTATCCTCGGGCGAATCAGGCTCGGCCAGCAAATCGCGAAACGGTGCGCCGGATTCGACATAGGCGATGTCATGGGTATCGTTGACCAGATGGGATAACTCATGGAGAAACGAGGCGGCTCGATAATGCGCCCCAACGTTGAAACCGCCCTGCCCCGGCTGCACAGGCTTGAGTCGAAAGGGCGGCGTTTCAAAGAAGCGCTCGGTCAGGTAGATACGTTTCTGCGGATCATTTTTCAAAACAAACGCCAGAGTGGCCTCGGCGCCAGGCTTATTGGTCCCGGTGATGTAGCGGGTGGACGAGAACGGGGAAAGCGACGGATCACAAATGCCCAGGTAAAGATCCGTCACCATTGTGTGTATCGCTGCGATCAACTCGGGGCTGGGGCTTTGCACGCCAAAGAAATCCAGCAGCACCTGTCGGGCCTCCACCGCCAGGTTGCCGTCAGGACCTACGGGAGCCAGGTTGAAAAGACAATCTTCGGCATACCGGCTAGCCTGTCGGCGACTCTCATCGATCAGCAACGCCCGGTTTCTGTAGAGGCGGCGGATGTCCTTGATCCCCCGGGCTTCGATGGCAATGACTTCTTCTGCAGCGACGTCGGTACGCAGTGTTCTGAAACGTGTCACCAGACCGCCACCGCCGCGCAGGCCCCAGTCAATATCAAGCTCCCACTGCTCGCGAGGGTTTAGCTTGATCCTCGGTCCGACGCCCGTCTTCCCGACAATAAACCACCGGCCCGAGGCGGACTCCACCTGATAAACCTGGCCTGCGACCGCCGCATAACGCTTGCCGCTGACAGGATGCTGGTACAGATTGAACAGCAGGTCTTTTTGCAGATCCCCCAACACGACGTCGTGCGCTTCGAACGCTCGCAAGCGAGCCCGGAGCTCTGGCGTCAGCTGGGAGTTACGCCACGTGAACTCTGGAGCCGCCGGTTGGTTGCTGGTCGGTTCACTTGCAGGGTTGTCCTCGGTCAGGCCCTCCTCCAGCGTGTGCCGCGACGAGACCAGCATGCCCAATGCCGCAGAAAATTCAGAGACCGCCTTGCCCCAATTGCGCGCGTAGACAGCCTCCACTGACTCTTTGAACAGCGATTGGCTCTGCCAGGCGGCGATCATGAAGCCAATCTTGCCAGGCACGAACGACAAAACCTGATCGGCGGCGAGGGACATCAGATGGACAAATGAGCGCCAGTCGGCCTGAGCCGTGGTCACCGACTGCTTCTTGCTGATGTCTTTAATACTCCAGACCGTTTCATCGAACAGGAACCGCAGCACGTTACCTTCGTGCGGCACATCCGCCAGTCCGACCGAACTTCTGCGGTAGAACGGGACATCGTAAAAGCTCTCCGTACTGAACGGAATGTGCGCCTCGATAAAGCCGCCGTTGTCATAACGGCTGCGCAACTGCGGACTGACGCGGCTCAGCACCAGTTCCTGTAGCGTCGATGCTTGCCGTAAATCCGCCAGGAAGGCGGCTTGATCCGCATACTCCTTGATCAGATAAAGCTCGCTGAACAGCGCATGCAGGATAACCGGCCCCTGAGTGATATCTCGAGGGCCGATCAGAAACATTCCGGCCGCAGCATCCGCGTGCATATCCGCTGCCGGGATCAACTGCAGTGGCCGCAAGGTGATGTCCTGCCCGTGGGCGGGCTGTCGGGCGAGGCTGTCCGGCATGTCCAACAGGTTTTCCAGATAGTCATAAGCAGTCTGGCTCAGTTGGTTTTGCAACTTCATCTGGAGCGCGGTCAGAAGCATTCGAGACGGCGCCTGAGCGATGTAGCGCTGACGACGCAGCGGGAAATCCTTATGGCTCTCGTTCAGCGTGTCTTCGAGTAGCGCCTGATAGTGCATGCCGATATCGAGTTCCCGAACCAGCGTCTGAAAATAGCTGGCGGTCAACCGGTCTGAGGGCTGCATATCGTCCGGCAGGACCACAGAAACCGTCGCGTCCTGGATGTCGGCGAAATGATTCAGCGCGTATTCGGTAAGGGTTTCGCGGTTGACGATTGTCGCGGCGGGCAGTGAAGACGGCGTTTCACCCAGCGCCACCAGCCCAGGCACATATCGGGTCACCGTGATCAGGATGCGATCCGGGTCGAGTTGATACTCCGGGACTTCCGTTTTCAGCCTTGCAAGCAGCGACTCGCGAGCGAACGCGCGGAGTACGGGTATGCCGGCGAGGAAGTCTTCTGCCGGGTCGATATTGAGAGCATACCGTCGCAGTATTTGACCAAAGGCAAGCCTGTCGGTGTCTTTCGCGTCCCTCAGCCAGGCAGGCAGTTGTGCCAGAAAGCGCACCATCTGCATGTCGATCATCGCCAGATCAAGCGCCGGCAGCCGCCAATGATCCGCCTGTATCCGGCGCAGGAAGCTGATCAGTACCGCAGCGGGCATCCGACATTTCTTCGCAATTTGCCAGCCTTGTCTGACATCGCATTGCTGGCGATAACATCCGCCTCGTTGCAAGGCCGAAAACAAATCCTCCTCAATGGGCCTGAGTGTCAAGCTTAGCCGTGGCTTGGAAGGTCGTTGCAGACAGGTTCGAAGCAGCGCCTGGTCTGGCTCGGCAAATAATCCAAGCCAGTGCTCCCGGGTCGCAGGTCTGGCCAGTCTGGCATTCAGGCCTTTTTCAATGCGCGTGGCGGCAGTTGATTTTTGCAGTCCACCCAGAGCTGACCAGAACACCACGCCATCCTCGGGACGTGACGGCCGTCGCAACAAGAACGCGTCAGACATTGCGAGTGCGGGCAATGCCGGGTCGTACTGCAGAGACACTGCACAGATTTGCGTCTCGACGTCGCCGAACTGATCACGCAATGCGCGCTCAGGAAAACTCAGGACCTGCCGCACCATTGCCAATTGCTGCTGACTGAAACCGCCTCGACGCTCGACAACCTCGCAACTGAGGCTCAATAGGTGCCAAAGGATCCCGTGCGACATCGCGCCGGTATCAAACTGCCTGTCAGCCTTGCGAACGGGCTGAATATGAGACCGACCGAGTTGCTGTAGATAACCCTCGACAAAGTCTGTCTCGATGCGGCTCAGCATATGGTTGAGGATCGCGGGGCGTAAACGATCCAATGAACCCGACTGGCCTTGGGCCGGCTCGAAAAACGCCACACAGTTGTCGGGCAACGGCGCCAGCCTGTGCCCGCTCAATCGTTCCAGCAACAGGTCGGTCAGCTTGAAACGCTGGGCGGGTTCCCATTGCACCCGGACGTTCGCGGCATCCACAGGCGCCGCGAGCACCACGGCCAGATAATTGTTCAAGGCCTGACGAATGCAGACTTCGATATCAGGATCAAGATCAGCCAGCAACTGCGCCTGGCTCTCCAGCGAACTCAACTGTTCAAACCAGGTAGCGGCTACCGAAACGGGAGAAAGTGTGGGGAGGTTTGGGACTGTATTTGTGGGAAAGATCGACGGCCACTTGTCGAAGAAAGCAGAATCGTCGTCGGACCATCGTCCGCCAGTGTCGGCATGCAGCAATCGACAGTCGATTAAGCGACGTATATCCAGCGCATCGTCGATCATCGCCCCGGCTTCGTTGATATCCCGCAAAGATTTGCTCAGAACAAATTCCAGATTCCGCTGCTGCAAAGCCAGGACTGCGTCGACTCGTTCGTCTGCGAAGGCGTGTTCCAGCGGGTAAGCCTGCAGGCGCAACGGGCCGTTGTCGGGCAGCCAGGCAAGATCGTCCAGCGACAGATAATGCTTGAGCTCATCGCGACCCGCTTCGGTGGAGAAATGATCGTTGACCGCCTGCATCGTGGAGAAACGACGCAGGCCTTTGAGCGGTGAGTAGAGCATGAGCTCCGGCGGACCTTCGGCACTGAAGTCAACCAGCAGCGGGCTGACCAACTTCAGCGATGACTGGTGAACACCGACAACGCAGAGCCTTTGCACCAGAGTGCTATCGTCAGCTTCGGAGCGCTTGGCACTCGGCTGCAGCAGCGCCGCCAGGAACCCAAATTCTTCAAGACTCAGCGAACCGTCCTGGCGTTGTGCCAATAGGTGCTGGCGCAAGGTTTCAGCCAGCGCCGCAGAGACACGCTCCCTGAGGGTCAAACCTTCAAATCGCGTCTCGCGCACAACGTTGTTGAGCAAGCATTCGTAGCTGTCTTTCAGATGAGTCGCGGCATCTGTCAGCGCCTTTTCATAATGCGCGGCGCGGGTCGCATCAACCCGCTGGCCGCTGGAATCAAGAAACGCCCTGCTCTGTCCGGCAGGCAAGGTGTTTGCGGTCAGCGCTTGCGTCATCGCGTCCAGCAGACTGTGCACGTAGACAACAGTGCTGCTTGAGTCATCGTTGGTGCCGTGCGTCCCCGTTTCAATCACCTGCACCCGCGTGCGGGTCATTGCGCTGCTCGACATCCCGCTAAACGCGCTGGCGAGCTGTTGTGCCAACCCGTGCCGCATGGCAGTGCGCAAACAGGGCAGCTGCTGCAGGTGGCGAGTCAATGATCCAAGGTGATCCGCCTGTTGCTCAATGATTCTCAACATTCGCTGGTTGAACAACATGTCATCGACCAGCTGATACTCATACGCAGGCCGCGTATTGGCCAGGACGGGACACAATTGAGCCAGGCGACTCTGCAACTGCGTGCGATTGTCGAATCGCTCAAGGCCATACATCAAAGTACTGAGGTACACGCGCTGATCATTGCCGGACCTGTGACTGATCAGCAATGCGCCGGTCATCTCGGCCGTTGTCGGCAAACCGTCATCGGTTGCCAGGTGATCCAGGCGCGGGAAATCCAGGACCGCCGACTCCACCACGGGCCGGCGGAACAACCTCTCCAGCCAGAGGTGCTCCTCAACATCGATATATTCGTTGCCGAAGGCATCCGCAACATCGCGAGCAAGTCGCTCCCTCAGCGGAGCGGGATGGAAATAAGGCGAAGTTGAAGCTGACATGATAAGTCTCCTTGTCTGACGCCAGCCGGTGCCATCCATGACGAGGCACAAGCTGAAACAAAGGAGCTTATCGGCGGGACTCAGGTGGGCTGCGCTATATAAAGCAGTGCTCTATCTCGCAGCCACAACTGGATTTCAGGCTTTTTTATTCTGCTCGACCCACGCCGCATAGGCGTTGATAAAGGTTTGCAGGAAAGGCTTGGTCTGTTCGGAGAGGGTTCCGGCGGCGTCGAAAAACGTGCCCGCGTTGCCCAGGTAGGCTTCCGGCTGTTGCAGGCAAGGAACGTTGAGGAACACCAGGGACTGGCGCAGGTGGTGGTTGGCGCCAAACCCGCCAATGGCTCCTGGCGATGCGCTGATCACCGCGCCCGGTTTGCCGCTCCAGGCGCTCTTGCCGTAAGGCCGGGAGCCCACGTCGATAGCGTTTTTCAAGGCTCCGGGAACCGAGCGGTTGTATTCCGGAGTCACAAACAGGACCGCATCGGCTGCGGCGATCTGCTGGCGAAATGCAGCGTAAGATTCAGGCGTGGACGTCGCGGTATCGATGTCTTCGTTGTACAGCGGCAAATCGCCGATCTCGACAATCTTCAACTGCAGATTCGCCGGAGCCAGCGCAGCGAGCGCCTGCGCCACTTTTCGGTTAATGGAGTCCGCACGCAAACTGCCCACCACAACAGCGACCGAATAAACCTGACTCATGGAGATTTCCTTTTACGAATTCAAAGAGCCAGTAGTTATAGATGAAGTGGCGGATTAAAACCGGCTTTAACTTGTTTGAATGTGCCAATTTTTTTCGCCAACGGCCATTGGGTTCCGGGAGAAAGCCCCTCGAACTATTTTTTTCCGGCCAGAAAACTCCCTGCGAAAACAGCGGTCTACAAGGCTTGAGTGCCAACGCCATAAACCTTTCTTGCGACTCGGCTTACAAGCCGACGCAGATTGTCGGCGCGCGGTGTTAGCATGCAGCAGTAAATGAGCGGTTATCTTCAGAGGTTACAAAGCAAATGGCTTCAGTTCTCGTCGGACAATTTCATGCAAGGGACGCCGAAGGCCGCGTCTACTCCGTGCATGAGTTCCAGGAATCACAGCCCTCGGAGGCTGGTGGCACGGAGCCTGTATCAACGTATCGCCTGGCAATCGGTGATCGGGTAAAACACTTGGGCGGAGATGTTTTTCAGCTGCTTCAGTCCGGTGTGGAAATGACCCGTACCAAGTAATACTCGGCCTGAGGTCGCTTGATCGCCTCGTTTTATCGTGAGCGCAAGCGGCTGTTCAGGTTGATCGCTGGTCGTTGCTGATATCAACATCGGTAACCGCATCATTGAACAGCAAGTACCAGAATATCGCCGCTTCCCGGGTTTGCGGGTCAATGCCGCGATAACGCATGTGATCGACCCCGCCGACAACGAACCCGCAGCGCTCGTACAACTTGCAGGCAGCCAGATTGTTGTTCTGGGTTTCCAGCATGATGCCGGGCAAGTCCTGTTTGCGACTCCAGAACTGCGCGACGTCCAGCAGCGCTCGGGCAACCCCGTTGCGACGCGCTGAAATATCCACCGCCAACTCGTCAACATGGGCAAAACCGTTCCAGTGCTTGCTCAGCACGACGTGTCCCACCGCGCGATCTTCAAGCCACGCGACCAACACGGTGCTGTCCGCTGCGTCGCGATAATCGCAGAACTCCTGGGAATCAATGCCGTAGTTCTTGGAATAAGGTTCGACCGGCTCGATCTTCCAGCACTCAACGCTCTGCCCTACCTGAGCCAAGGCAAAACCGCTGACCGTGAAGGTGAATTCGCTGTTAAGGATGTAATCCTCGAAGCATTCGTCGGCAACCCGAATGCTCAGTGCCGGATTAGCCAAAGTCATCACATCGCTACGCTGGATGAAAAAATCACGCTGACGCCTGATCCCGTGCTTCCTGCAACTGCACCCACAACGCCGGCGCGCCTGCCGATTTGGCAATGGCCGACATACGCACGTCGTGCTCGGCCAGTTCGCTTTCACTGGCGCGGATCACCCGGCAACGCGTGCGATCCGCCGGCAGGCGACGGATTTCGCTGGCGTTATTGCCGGAACCTTCACCGGAACCGTTACCGTCTGTGGCGTTACCGGCCAGCGACAGGCTGGTCTGCCCGCCAGTCATGGTCAGGTAAACGTCGGCCAGAATCTCGGAGTCGAGCAACGCGCCGTGCAATTCACGACCGGAGTTGTCGACGCCATAGCGTTTGCACAAGGCGTCAAGGCTGTTGCGCTGGCCAGGATGGCGCTCACGGGCCATCAGCAAGGTGTCGAGTACCGTGCAATGCTGGGTGATATCGGCCTTGTCGGTCTGACCGATCAGGGCGAACTCATTGTTGATGAAACCGATGTCGAACGCGGCGTTATGGATAATCAGCTGCGCGCCCTTGATGAATTCGAAGAACTCATCCGCCACTTCGCCGAAGCGCGGCTTGCCCACCAGAAACTCATTGGTGATGCCGTGAACGCCGATCGCACCTTCGTCGCTTTCGCGGTCCGGTTGCAGGTAAACGTGGAAATGCCGACCGGTCAGACGACGGCCGATCAGCTCGACGCAACCGATCTCGATGACCCGGTGGCCATCGGTGACCGGCATGCCGGTGGTTTCGGTGTCGAGTACAACACTACGCATGTTTGATGCCTCTCACTTCGTCGACACCGCGATTGGCCAGCTGGTCGGCACGCTCATTGCCGTAATGGCCAATGTGTCCGCGCACCCATTGCCAGGTCACCGTGTGTCGATTGACTTGTTCATCGAGCAATTTCCAGAGGTCGGCGTTTTTCACCGGCTCCTTGGCGGCGGTCTTCCAGCCGCGCTTCTTCCAGTTGACCATCCACTCGGTAATGCCTTTCATGACGTATTGCGAGTCGGTCACCAGGGTCACGTCGCAGGAACGCTTGAGTTCTTCAAGGCCGCGAATCGCGCCTGTCAGCTCCATGCGGTTGTTGGTGGTGTTGGCTTCGCCGCCCCACAGCTCCTTTTCGACGCCCTTGCACACCAGCAGTGCGCCCCAGCCGCCTGGGCCAGGATTACCCTTGCAGGCCCCATCGGTGAAGATCTCAACGCTTTCGCTCATTACAACTTTTTCCGGAAAAGAGTGGGCTTCAGCACAGCCTAGGGCTCGCTACTGCAACGATTGACCTTCGCCATGGGCAGCGGAATGAGCTTGCCCAAGGGTTCACGGCGGGTCTGGCGCACGGGCCGCAGCCCCACCACCATCTTGCGCGCCACTAATAAATAGAAGCCGCCGCCGGGGCTTTGCCAACCGCCGCCGAGGCGTTCGAGGCCAGAAAGTCGAGCCTGCCAGGCCGCTGAAGCAAGCGGCGGACGATAGCATCCGAAGCGCCGTTTCTCCAGCGCGAAGCCCAGCAGATTGAGCCAGTCGGCGACCCGCGACGGGGAAATGCAACGCGCCTTGCGCAGTGCATCCTGCGCAAACGCATGGCGCAATCCCCAGGCGCTCCAGGGGTTGATGCCGATAATCAGCAGATGACCGCCGGGGCGCACACTGCTGGCGGCTTCGCGCAATAGACCATGGGGCGACAGACAGAAATCCAGCCCGTGCTGCAAGACAACTACATCAGCGGCATGCTCGCTGAGCGGCCAGGCCTGCTCTTCACACACGATCTCGACACCCGGCAGCGGCGCGCCAAGGCGTACGTTGCGCTGCACTTGCTCGGCAGCGGGCGGCGTCTCGGCAGACGGCCCGTAATGCACAAGATAACCGCCAAAATAACGTCCCAACTCGTCTTCGAGTACGCGACGTTCTTCCTGCAGCAATAATTGGCCCAAAGGCCCGGACAACCACTCACGCGCCGAACTGATCAGCGCCAGCCACTCAGGATCGGCCTGAGCGAAAGCTTCATCGGTCATTTCAGTTCTCCTGAGGGGATGCTCGCCTCGAACGTAATCAGACTCTAAGATGCACCATTGTTTCCCGCTAAGCGAACTGAGCCATGATACAGATCGATGCCCTGCCCGCTTTCACCGACAACTACATCTGGTTGTTACAAGATCCTTCCAGCAAACGCTGTGCCGTGGTCGATCCGGGCGATGCGGCGCCGGTGCTGGAATGGCTTGAACAGCATTCCGATTGGCAACTGACCGACATTCTGGCCACCCACCATCACCACGACCATGTGGGCGGCGTTGCCCAGCTTAAACAGGTCACCGGAGCCCGAGTCCTCGGACCGGCGGCTGAGAACATCCCGGCACGCGACGTGGCACTGGTCGATAACGACCGGATCAACGTCCTCGGGCTGGACTTCGAGGTCTATGCGGTGCCGGGCCACACCCTCGGCCACATTGCTTTCTACCACGAGCAGACTCCAGCGCCGCTACTGTTCTGCGGCGACACATTGTTCGCCGCCGGCTGCGGACGTTTGTTCGAAGGCACGCCGGAACAGATGCATCACTCCCTTGGCCGCCTGACCCAACTCCCGGACAGCACGCTGGTGTACTGCACTCACGAATACACCTTGAGCAATTTGCGCTTCGCCCAGGCCGTGGAACCGCACAACACCGACATCGCCGAACGTCTTGCCCAAGTCAGCCAATGGCGTAGCGAAAACCGCATCAGCCTGCCATCAAATCTAGCCCTGGAACGCTTGACCAACCCCTTTATCCGCACTAATGAAACATCTGTTAAAGAAAAAGCTGACGAACGGACGGGAACCTCCAATCAGTCGCCGAGCGCGGTTTTTGCTGCATTACGCGCCTGGAAAGATAAGTTCTAAGCAACGCGAAAATCGGTAACAAAATTCTGAATGGTTGACCATTGGCAGGGCTGTTCCTAGAATCGCCCGACATTTTCGCCTGGAACTATCCCCCAGCCAATGTCGTCATCCATAAGCAGAACCCTCAATTCAGACGCATTGACCCGGTTGGCTCAGGCTATCGCTGTTGCCGTGAGCGCTACACTCGCGGGCTGTCAAACCACCAGCCATATCGAGCCCAGCAGCACCCATCGCGCGCCGACCCTGGCCGCGGGGATCAAGCCAAAACCGATATTTCTCAGCCACAAGCCCACGCCACTTGCGCCAGCGCAAGACGTCTGGGAGCGCATGCGTCAAGGCTTTCAGTTGCAACAGGGCAACGACCTGAACCCGCGAATCGATCAACAACGCCTGTGGTTTGCCAACAACCCATCGTTCCTGGAGAACGCCGGTGAGCGTGGCAGCCTTTACATGCACTACATCGTCGAGCGTCTTGAAGAGCGCAACATGCCGCTGGAACTGGCCCTGCTGCCAGTCATCGAAAGCGCTTATAACCCGATGGCCGTTTCCCGCAGCAGCGCGGTCGGCCTGTGGCAGTTCATCCCGTCCACCGGTCGTTATTTCAACCTGCGTCAGACCAGCTTTTACGATGGCCGCCGCGATGTTCAGGCTTCGACCGTTGCCGCACTGGACTATCTGAGCAAGCTGCACGACATGTTCAACGGCGACTGGCTGCTGGCCCTGGCCGCCTACAATGCGGGCGAAGGCACGGTCAGCCGCGCCATTGAACGCAACGACAAGCTCAACCTGCCGACCGATTACTGGAACCTGCCATTGCCGCAGGAAACCAAGGATTACGTGCCCAAGCTGCTCGCGCTGTCCCAGGTGGTCCTGGCGCCCGAAGCCTACGGGGTAAACCTGAACCCGATTGCCAACCGCCCTTACTTTGAAGTCGTCGAGCTGAACCAGCGCATGGACCTGTCCAAGGTCGCCGCCATGGCCAACATCGACGAGGACGAATTGTTTCAGCTGAACCCGGCCTTCAAGAAGCGCATGACCGTTGACGGCCCGCAGCACTTGCTGGTGCCAACGTCCAAGGCTCAGCTGCTGACTGCCAGCCTGTCGACCATGAAGCCTCAGGAACTGGTCGACTGGCAGCAATACCGCGTGCGTCCCGGCGATACCCTTGCCAGTCTCGCCAGCCGTTATCAGGTTTCGGTCAGTTCGTTGAAGAGCAGCAACAAGATCGCCGGCAACAACCTGCGTGTTGGTCAGGCATTGACCATTCCGACGCAGCCAGGCATGAGTCCGGCGCAACCGGTGTTCGAAGAAGTGGCCCGCAACGACAAGCCGCTTCGCAGCCGCAGCTACAAAGTCAAACCCGGCGAAAATCTGACCATGATCGCCAAGGCGAACAAGGTCGACGTCAAGGATTTGCAGCACTGGAACAAGCTGTCCGGGCAAGGCCTGAAAGTCGGCCAGACGCTGATCATGGAAGACAAGACCAAAGCCAGAAGCACGGTCGTCGCCAGTGCCAGCACCAAAGCCAAGCCCGGCGCCAGGGAAGCTGACAAGAAATCCATGCAGTACAAGATCCAGAAAGGCGACTCGATGTACCTGGTCGCCAAGCGCTTCAACGTCGAGATGCAACACCTCAAGCGCTGGAACCCGCGCACGGGCTCAGCACTCAAGCCCGGCCAGACCCTGACGGTTTATCTGCCGCATTGAGCCCACCCGTCCAGACCCCGTTGGAGCGAGGCTTGCCCGCGAATCAAACGCCTCGGTGAGCCAGATACACCGCGTTACGGTTCTTCGCGGGCAAGCCTCGCTCCAACGAATACGGTTTCCACTTCAAATGATTGGTTTTTGTTTGATGGGAGCAAAGGGCGTGGGACTCAACCCGTTGGGCCGTAGTCTTTTTCCTGCCGATACAAGCTGTTACTGTTACCGACCTAAAGCCCAAGCCGTCTGGATCGTGATACGTCCCTTCCTGCTACTTATTAGTCTGGCCTTGAGCTTTCCCGTCTGCGCAGCCATCAGCGAAAGCCACGGCTATGCGCAATTTGGCGTGCTCAAGTATCCGGCCAGCTTCACGCATTTCGACTGGGTTAATCCCGAGGCGCCGAAGGGTGGCACCTTGCGAATGATGGCTTTTGGCACATTCGATACGCTCAACCCTTACACCTTCAAGGGCAGCAGCCCGATTTCTACTGGTAACTTCCTGCAATACGGCGTCAACGAGCTGAATGAACCGCTGATGGTCGGCACCGGCCAGTATGACCCTTCGGGGGACGAGCCGACCTCAAGTTACGGTTTGATCGCACAGAGCGTGGAGTTCAGCGAAGATCGCAGCTGGGTAGTGTTCAATCTGCGCCCCCAGGCGCGCTTCCATGACGGCAAGCCGATTACCGCCTATGACGTAGCCTTTTCCTATCGCACGCTGCTCAAAGATGGCCACCCGCAATACCGCACGGCGTTGCAGGAAGTGCAGCGGGTCGACATCCTCAATCGACATCGCATTCGCTTCGTCTTCAAACGCGCCGGGAACCCGCTGCTGATTCTGCGTCTGGGCGAGCTGCCCGTTTTGCCGCAACACTACTGGAAAGACCGCGACTTCAAGGCCACCACTCATGAACCGCCGCTGGGCAGCGGGCCGTACCGCATCACGCGCGTGCAGCCCGGTCGCCAACTGGTGTTCGAACGGGTCAAGGATTACTGGGGCAAGGACTTGCCGGTCAATCGCGGCAAATACAATTTTGACAGGGTCGAAGTCGAGTTCTACCGCGACAGCGATGTGGCCTTCGAAGCCTTCAAGGCGGGCGAGTTCGACATTTATATCGAGCATCAGGCCAAGAATTGGGCCACCGGTTACAACTTCCCGGCCGTGGCCTCCGGCGAGGTAATCAAGGCGCAAATTGCGCACAAGATCCCGACCCAGTCCCAGGGTTTGTTCATGAATACCCGGCGCGCCACCTTCGCCGACGTAAAAACCCGCGAAGCCCTGGGCTTGATGTTCAACTTCGAGTGGACCAATCGCACGCTGTTCAGCGACGCCTACAAGCGCTCGACCAGCTACTACCCCAACAGCGAGTTCTCCGCTACCGGCTTGCCGACGGGCGCGGAATGGCTGCTGCTGTCCCAGTACCGCGAGCAACTGCCGCCGAGCCTGTTCACCCAACCCTTCGCGGTATCGAAAACCGATGGCGGCGGCATTCCCCGGGAAACCTTGCGCAAGGCCCTGGGCTTGTTTGGCGAGGCCGGCTGGAAGCTGGCGGATCAGCGCTTGATGAACCGTGCTGGCCAGCCGTTGCGCTTCGAGATCCTGCTGGTCAACCCGAACCTCGAACGCATTCTGCAGCCCTATATCGAAGACCTGCGGCGCATCGGTATCGACGCGCGGCTGCGCACAGTGGATCGCGCCCAGTACAAACAGCGCCTGGATCAGTTTGATTTCGACATGATCCTCATGACCCTGAACCAGACCCTCAGCCCTGGCCTGGAACAATGGCAATACTTCCATTCCAGCCAGGCGGCGATTACCGGCAGCAAGAATTACGCCGGCGTTGCCAATCCGGTGGTCGACAGCCTGCTCAATCAGCTACTCGCCGCGCAGACCCGCGACACCCAGATTGCCGCCGCCCGCGCACTGGACCGGGTTCTGCTGTCGCAGCATTACAGTATTCCGAACTGGTACCTCAACAATCATCGCCTGGCGTACCGCAACCGGTTCGCCATGGTCACCACCCCGCCCTATACGTTGGGGTTGCGCGCGTGGTGGCTCAAGCCCCTGGAGAAGACTCAATGACCGTTTTGCGTTCCCTGCTGATGCAGGCTGGCGGCCTTTTCCTCGCCAGTCTGGCCTGCACGGCTCAAGCAGAGCCTCTGCACGCCGTGACCATGTACGACGAAGCGCCAAAGTACCCGGCCAACTTCACCCACTTCGATTACGTCAACCCCAACGCCCCCAAGGGCGGACTCTTCCGCCAGGCGGGATTCGGCAGCTTCGACAGCCTCAATCCGTTCATCAACAAGGGCACGGCCGCCGATGACGTCGGCATGATCTACGACACACTGGCCCGCTCCAGTCTGGATGAGCCGATGACCGAATACGGTCTGATTGCCGGCAAGATCGAAAAGGCTCCGGATAACAGCTGGGTGCGCTTTTACCTGCGTCCGCAGGCACGCTTCCATGATGGCCACCCGATCCGCGCCGAAGACGTGGAGTTCTCCTTCAATACCTTGATCAAGGACGGCACCCCGATGTACCGGGCTTATTACGCCGGAGTCGACAAGGTGGTCGTCGAGGATCCGCTGCGGGTGCTTTTCAAGTTCAAGGACAATCAGAGCCGGGAGTTGCCGTTGATCCTCGGCCAGTTGCCCGTGCTTCCCAAACATTTCTGGGCGACCCGCGAGTTCACCAAGGGCAACCTCGATTTTCCGCTGGGCAGCGGCCCCTACAAGGTCGCCGAGGTCAACGCCGGCCGCTCGGTGCGTTACGAGCGAGTCAAGGACTACTGGGCCAAAGACCTGCCCATCAACCGCGGGCAGTTCAACTTCGATGTGATGAGCTACGACTATTACCGGGACATGGACGTGGCCCTGCAGGCTGGCAAGGCCGGACAATTTGACTATTGGCTGGAAACCAGCGCGAAGAACTGGGCAACCGCCTATGACACCCCCGCAGTTCGCGAAGGCCGTCTGATCAAGGAAGAACTGCCCAACGGCAATCCGCAAGGCATGCAGGGCTTTGTCATGAACCTGCGTCGCCCGCTGTTTCAGGATCCCAAGGTGCGTGAGGCGCTGACCCTGCTGCTGGACTTCGAATGGACCAACAAACAAATGTTCAATGGTTCGTACAGCCGGACCAAGAGCTATTTCGACAACTCGGAAATGGCCGCCAGCGGCCTGCCTTCCGCCGAGGAACTGAAACTCCTGGAGCCCTTGCGCGGCAAGATCCCCGAGCGAGTGTTCAGCGAACCGTTCGAACTTCCAGTCAACGACGGCAGCGGCATGATTCGTCCGCAATTGCGGCGTGCCTTCCAGTTATTGCAGGAGGCTGGCTGGACCATCAAGAACGACAAGATGAGCGATGCCGAAGGCAACCCGATGAAACTGGAGTTTCTTCTGGCCCAGACCCAATTCGAACGCATCCTGCTGCCCTACAAGCGCAACCTCAGCGATCTGGGCATTGAACTGACCATCCGCAGGGTCGACGCATCGGAATACATCAATCGCCTGCGCTCCCGGGACTACGACATGATTGTCAGCAGCTTTCCCCAGTCCAGCTCGCCGGGCAATGAACAACGCGAGTACTTTCACTCCGTCAGCGCCGACCGGACCGGCAGCCGCAATTTCATGGGCCTCAAAGACCCGGCGGTGGACAGCCTGGTGGACGGCCTGATTAACGCCGACTCCCGCCAGAGCCTGGTAGACCACGCACGCGCCCTGGATCGGGTGCTGCTCTGGGGTTTCTACGTGCTGCCGAACTGGCACATCAAGACCTGGCGGGTCGCGTATTGGGATCACATCGCCCATCCCGGCGTAAAAGCGCTATCGGACATCGGCACCAACACCTGGTGGTACAAACCTGACGCCCGTCCGGCGGTGCCGCAACAATCAGGCGATGCGCCTGCCAGTACGGAGCGCTGAGATGCTGGCTTATATTTTCCGCCGCCTGCTGCTGATCATTCCGACCCTGTTCGGCATCCTGCTCATCAACTTCGTGATCATTCAGGCAGCGCCGGGCGGTCCGGTGGAACAGATGATCGCCAAACTCGAAGGTTTCGAGGGCGCCACCAGCCGCATCGCCGGTGGCGGTGCCGAAGTTTCGGTGGCGGGCTCGACCTATCGCGGCGCCCAAGGCCTGGATCCCGGCCTGGTCAAAGAGATCGAACACATGTATGGCTTCGACAAGTCGGCGCCGGAACGTCTGTGGATCATGGTCAAGAACTACGCGCACCTGGATTTTGGTGACAGCTTCTTTCGGGACGCCAAAGTCATCGATCTGATTGTCGAGAAAATGCCGGTGTCCATTTCCCTGGGGTTATGGAGCACGCTGATCATGTACCTGGTGTCGATCCCGCTGGGCATCGCCAAGGCGACCCGGCACGGCAGTCACTTCGATGTATGGACCAGCTCGCTGATCATCGTGGGTTACGCAATTCCGGCGTTCCTCTTCGCGATTCTGTTGATCGTGGTGTTCGCCGGCGGCAGTTACCTGGACTGGTTCCCGTTACGCGGCCTGACCTCGAACAATTTCGACGCACTGAGCACCGGCGGCAAGATCCTCGATTACTTCTGGCACCTGGTGCTGCCCGTTACCGCCCTGGTAATTGGCAACTTTGCCACCATGACCTTGCTGACCAAAAACAGCTTCCTTGATGAGATCGGCAAGCAGTACGTGATCACTGCCAAGGCCAAGGGCTTGAGTAACCATCGCGTGCTGTACGGCCATGTATTTCGCAACGCCATGTTGCTGGTGATCGCCGGCTTCCCGTCGGCATTCATCGGCATCTTCTTCACCGGCTCGCTGCTGGTGGAAGTGATTTTCTCTCTGGACGGCCTGGGCCTGATGAGTTTCGAGGCGGCCATCAACCGTGATTACCCGGTGGTGTTCGGCACGCTGTTCATCTTCACCCTGCTGGGTTTGGTGGTGAAGCTGATCGGCGATATCACCTACACGCTGGTAGACCCGCGCATCGACTTTGAAAGCAGGAAACATTGATATGAAGTTGTCTCCTCTGAATCGTCGCCGCTTCGAACGTTTCAAGGCCAACAAGCGAGGCTGGTGGTCGCTATGGCTGTTCTTGATTCTGTTCGGCCTGAGCCTTGGCGCGGAACTGATCGCCAACGACAAACCGCTGGCCGTGCGCTACGACGGCAGCTGGTATTTTCCGGTGCTTGAGCGTTACCCGGAAACCACGTTCGGCGGGGAATTCCCCTTGGAAGCCAACTACAAGAGCCCGTACATCAAGGAACTGCTGGCTGCCAAAAACGGCTGGGTGTTGTGGGCGCCGATTCCGTTCAGCTACCAGAGCATCAATTACGACCTGAAAGTGCCGGCACCCGCGCCACCGTCGGCCGAGAATCTGTTCGGCACCGATGACCAGGGCCGCGACGTGCTGGCCCGAGTCATCTACGGCTTCCGGGTGTCGGTGCTGTTTGCCCTGACTCTGACCATCCTGAGTTCGATCATCGGCGTGATTGCCGGTGCCTTACAAGGTTTTTACGGCGGCTGGGTCGACCTGCTCGGGCAGCGCTTCCTGGAAATCTGGTCGGGACTGCCGGTGCTGTATCTGCTGATCATTCTCGCCAGCTTCGTCCAGCCCAACTTCTGGTGGCTGCTGGGCATCATGCTGCTGTTCTCCTGGATGAGTCTGGTGGACGTGGTGCGCGCCGAATTCCTCCGTGGGCGCAACCTGGAATACGTGCGCGCCGCCCGGGCGCTGGGCATGGAGAACGGCGCGATCATGTTTCGCCATATCCTGCCCAACGCCATGGTCTCGACCATGACGTTCATGCCCTTCATCCTGACCGGCGCCATCGGCACCCTGACGGCGCTGGATTTCCTTGGCTTCGGCTTGCCAGCTGGCTCGCCATCACTGGGCGAACTGGTGGCACAGGGCAAATCCAACCTGCAGGCCCCGTGGCTCGGCATCAGCGCCTTCGCCGTGCTGGCCTTGATGCTCAGCCTGCTGGTGTTCATCGGTGAATCCGCCCGCGACGCTTTCGACCCAAGGAAATGAGATGAACAATGACAATCTGATCGAGATCCGCGATCTGGCCGTCGAGTTCGTGGCGGGCGAAGGCTGTCAGCGCGTGGTCGAAGGCATCAACTTTGATATCCGCCGTGGCGAAACCCTCGCGCTGGTGGGTGAAAGTGGCTCCGGCAAATCCGTGACGGCGCATTCGATCCTGCGCCTGCTGCCCTACCCGCTCGCCCGTCACCCAAGCGGCACCATTCGTTATGCCGGTCAGGATCTGCTGACCCTGAGCGAGAAAAAACTGCGGGCGATCCGTGGCAATAAAATCGCCATGATCTTTCAAGAGCCGATGACCTCGCTCAACCCACTGCAATCCATCGAAAAGCAGATCAACGAGGTGCTCGGCCTGCACAAAGGCCTGATGGGCAAGGCGGCCACATACCGCACTCTGGAGCTGCTGGAGCTGGTAGGCATACCCGAGCCGCAAAAAAGACTCAAAGCCCTGCCACACGAGCTCTCAGGCGGCCAGCGCCAGCGTGTGATGATTGCCATGGCCCTCGCCAACGAGCCTGAGCTGTTGATCGCCGACGAGCCGACCACCGCGCTGGACGTCACGGTGCAGCTGAAAATCCTCGAATTGCTCAAGGAATTGCAGGCGCGGCTGGGCATGGCGCTGCTGCTGATCAGCCACGACTTGAACGTGGTCAAGCAAATAGCCAATCGCGTATGTGTCATGCAGCGCGGTTGCATCGTCGAACAAGCATCCTGTGAGGAGCTGTTCCGTTCACCTCAGCATCCGTACACGAAAATTTTGCTGAGCGCGGAGCCCAGCGGCGGTCCGGCGGACAATCCGGCCGGCGCGCCATTGCTGGAAGTGGAGGACCTGCGGGTCTGGTTTCCGATCAAGAAAGGTCTGCTCAAACGGACCGTGGATCATGTCAAGGCGGTGGACGGTGTTCAGTTCAGTCTGCCTCAAGGGCAGACGTTGGGGATTGTCGGCGAAAGCGGCTCGGGTAAATCGACCATGGGCCTGGCGATTCTCCGGCTGATCGGTAGCCAGGGCGTCATACGGTTTCAGGGCAAGACGCTAGACTGCCTGTCGCAGCAGGAGATTCGTCCGTTGCGCCGACAGATGCAGGTGGTGTTCCAGGACCCGTTCGGCAGCCTGAGCCCGCGCATGTCAGTGAGTGAAATCGTCGGCGAAGGCTTGCGTATCCATCGCCTGGGCACCGCTGCCGAGCAGGAGATGGCGATCATCGCGGCGCTCAGGGAAGTCGGTCTGGATCCGGAAACCCGGCACCGCTACCCCCACGAGTTTTCCGGTGGGCAGCGGCAGAGAATCGCCATCGCCCGGGCATTAGTGTTAAAACCGGCGCTGATTTTGCTGGACGAGCCCACTTCGGCGCTCGACCGGACAGTCCAGCGTCAAGTAGTGGAGCTGCTGCGGTCACTGCAAACCAAGTACAACCTGACGTATTTGTTTATCAGCCATGACCTGGCGGTCGTCAAAGCGCTTAGCCATCAATTGATGGTGGTCAAGCAGGGCCAAGTGGTCGAACAGGGTGACGCGCAAGCTATCTTTGCCGCACCTCAACATCCTTATACACAGCAGCTGCTGGAAGCCGCCTTTTTGGCGCCGGTAGCTGTCGATTAACCTGAAGAGGAACAACACATGGGTTTTCTCGCCGGTAAGCGCGTCCTGATCGTCGGTGTCGCTAGCAAACTGTCCATCGCATCCGGCATCGCTGCCGCCATGCATCGCGAGGGTGCAGAGCTTGCCTTCACCTATCAGAACGACAAACTCAAAGGTCGTGTCGAAGAATTCGCCGCGGGCTGGGGCTCCAACCCTGAACTGTGCTTCCCTTGCGACGTCGCCAGCGACGAAGAGATCGCCAAGGTCTTCGAAGCACTGAGCAAGAAATGGGACGGCCTGGACGTGATCGTTCACTCCGTAGGCTTCGCACCGGGCGACCAGCTCGACGGCGACTTCACCCAGGCCACCACCCGCGAAGGCTTCCGCATCGCCCACGACATCAGCGCCTACAGCTTCGTGGCCCTGGCCAAGGCCGGCCGCGAAATGATGAAAGGCCGCAATGGCAGCCTGCTGACCCTGTCGTACCTGGGCGCAGAGCGCACCATGCCGAACTACAACGTGATGGGCATGGCCAAGGCCAGCCTGGAAGCGGGCGTACGTTATCTGGCCGGCAGCCTTGGCCCGGAAGGCACGCGCGTTAACGCCGTATCGGCTGGCCCGATCCGCACCCTGGCTGCTTCCGGAATCAAGAACTTCCGCAAAATGCTGGCGGCCAACGAAGCGCAGACCCCACTGCGTCGCAACGTGACCATCGATGAAGTCGGCAACGCCGGCGCGTTCCTGTGCTCGGACCTGGCGTCCGGCATCAGCGGCGAAATCATGTACGTCGACGGCGGCTTCAACACCACCGCGATGGGCAACCTCGAAGAGTAATCTTCGTCGCGTTACCCAAGCCCGCAGCTCGCAAGAGTCGCGGGCTTTTTTGTGCGTGCTGTCCCGTCCTATGCGGGGACTTGTCCTCGATGATTCAGCCCGGCGAACCTCAATCTACCTGATAGCACTTCATTGCCCGCCAATCTCTTCGAGGACAAGTCCTCTCCCACCAAAGCAACGCGTACTTTCTGTGGAAAGGAATTGTCCTCGATAGGCGTTTTGATCCGCAAATAGGTGTAAACCTTATTCAGGACGGGAAAACGCGCAAAAAAAAGGCCGCTCAATGAGCGGCCTTCTTTCTTATCGTCAGATCAAACCATCAGAAGCGTTCGATCTTCGCCTTGCTTTCCAGTTGCGCGCGGTAAGCAGCAAAATCCTGCTGACCGGCACGGGATGCCAGGAAACGACGGTATTGCGTTTTCTCTTCTTCAGATGGCGCAGCTGCTTGATTGACGCCGTTGAGGCGCACAACCACATAGCTGCCATCAGCCAGCATCAGACTGGTGAAAGCCGGTTTGTCCTTGCCTTCAGGCTTGGGCATGCGGAACAGCGCCTGCAGTACGGCTGGCTCAACGCCTTCCTGACTGCGAGTCACCGCTTCCATGACCTTCCAGCTTTGACCATCCTGTTTGGCGGCCACCGGAACCTTGCCATCGCGCAAGCCGGCCAGTAGCGCATCGCCCTTGGCCTTGACTGCGGAGCTGGCGTGTTCCTTGATCAACTGCGCGCGAATGACACTGGCAACGCTTTCCAGCGGCAGCTGTTCAGGTTGACGGTGCTCCTTGGAGCGCACGACCACCACGGTTTCCGGGTCCAGTTCCAGCGCGTTGCTGTTGGAACCTTCTTCCAGCACTTCCGGGCTGAACGCAGCCTGCAGCACTGCGCGGTTAGCCGTCAGGCCTTCGCCGCCTTCACGACCAAACGGAGCGGTAGTCTGGACTTTCAAACCCAGATCCTGCGCTGGCTGCACCAGATCGGAAGACTCGAATGCCGAATCTTCAAGCTGCTTGGTTGCTTCCACGAAACGCTGCTCAACCTGCTGGGATTTCAGGTCGTTGGTGAGCTTGCCCTTCAAGCTGGCAAACGTAGGCACCGACGGTGCTTCCACACCCAGCAACTTGATCAAATGCCAACCGTACGAACTTTGCACCGGCGCCGATACCTGGTCTTTGTTCAAGGCATACAGCGCCTCTTCAAAGGCCGGGTCGTAAACACCTTTGCCTGCGTAACCCAGATCACCACCTTTGGATGCCGAACCCGGATCCTGGGAGAATTCCTTGGCCAGAGCCGCGAAATCTTCGCCTTTGGCCAGACGCTGCTGGATTTCTTCAATCTTCGCCTTGGCCTGTTCTTCGTTCAGCTTGTCGCTGACTTCGATCAGGATATGCGCCGCGCGACGCTGCTCGGCCAGATTGGAGATCTCTTTCTGATAAGCCGCCTGGAGATCTTCGTCCTTGACCTGCACCTTGTCGAAGAAGGAAGACTTCTTCAGCTCGACGTAATCAAGCACGACCTGTTCCGGACTCAAGAACTCTTTGGCGTGCTCATCATAATGCGCCTTGATCTCGTCGTCGGTGACCTTGGCTGCTGTGGCATCGGCCGCCAGCGTCAGCGTTGCGAAATCCCGGGTCTGTTTTTCCAGACGGGCAAAAGCTTCGACTTGAGCGTCGGTCACAAAGGCACTGCCTGCAACACCGGCGCGCACCTGACCGATCAGCATTTCCTGAGCCAGCATCTGGCGGAACTGCATACGGGTGAAGCCCAGCTGACGAATCACCTGATCGAAACGATCTGCGTTGAATTTGCCGTCCACCTGAAACTCGGGCGTCTGCAGGATCTGTTGGTCCAAAGCAGCTTCCGAGAAGGAAAACTTCGCCTTGTCGGCACCTTGCAACAGCAGCTTGCGGTCGACCAAGCCTTTCAAGGCAGCGTCGTGCAGCATTTTCTCGTCGAGCAGAGCAGGATCGAAATCCTTGCCCAACTGCTGCATGAGCTGGCGACGTTGCATGTCGATCGCCTGACTCAGCTCAGTCTTGGTGATTTCATCACCATTGACCTTGGCGGCGTCCTGCTTGGTGCTGGTCGCCGAAAAAAGGGCATCGAATCCAGTCAAAGCCATCAAGGCAATGATGATGCCGATGATGGTCTTGGCAATCCAGCCCTGTGAATTGTCCCTGATGTTCTGCAGCATGCGTCCCCCAAAACGGTTGTACTGACTATCCAACCGCGGAGCGTGGGTAGAAAGCGGATAGAAGAAAGGCGCATCCGAGGATGCGCCTTCTCGTAACGGGCGAAGCGGACGGGGTAGCTACTTGCGACCCCGGTGTGTCAGGCCGGATTCAAACCGACCGCACTACCGCTCCGCTGCCGAGGCAGAATAGTTCTGCTTCGGTTGGGCAAAGGCTTTGAGAACTTAGTTGACAGCTTCTTTCAGGGCTTTACCGGCTTTGAAACCTGGTTTTTTAGCAGCAGCGATTTCCAGTGTCTTACCGGTCTGAGGGTTGCGACCGATGCGTGCTGGACGATCAGTCACGGAGAATGTTCCGAAACCCACCAGTACAACGGAGTCGCCAGCCTTCAGAGCGCCAGTGACGGATTCGATTACTGCATCCAGCGCACGGCCGGCAGCAGCTTTCGGGATATCAGCAGATGCAGCGATAGCATCAATCAGTTCCGACTTGTTCACTCTAAGTCCCCTTATGTCTATTAAGTATGTTTCTAAGTTTTTTGGTAAAGCAAAACGAACGCTGAACGGCTTGCAGAAGCTTAAAAGAGCCGCTTTATAACAAGGGCTCTAAAAAGCTGTCAAGGAAGGCCGCCCAGACTAATGCGTGCTAATCCTTTCCTTAGAGTCAGACTCGCGCTTTTCATCCTTCGCAACCATCTCCGGAGCCACATCCGGCAAGGGCTCCGGCGCGTATTGCAGCGCAATTTGCAGGACTTCGTCAATCCATTTAACCGGCTTGATCTGCAGGTCACGCTTGATGTTGTCTGGAATCTCTTTCAGGTCACGGACGTTTTCTTCCGGAATGATCACCGTTTTGATACCCCCACGGTGCGCAGCCAGGAGTTTTTCCTTGAGACCGCCAATCGCCAGAACCTGGCCTCGAAGGGTGATTTCGCCCGTCATGGCCACGTCTGCGCGCACAGGGATCTGTGTCAGCGCTGAAACAAGGGCCGTGCACATGCCTACGCCTGCGCTAGGACCATCTTTGGGCGTCGCGCCTTCCGGCATATGGATGTGCGTATCGCGCTTCTCGTGGAAGTCCACAGGAATCCCGAGACTTTTCGCGCGACTGCGCACCACGGTCAGAGCCGCCGTGATGGATTCAACCATCACATCGCCCAGCGATCCGGTCTTGATCAGCTGACCTTTGCCCGGCACGACCGCCGCTTCGATGGTCAGCAATTCGCCGCCCACTTGCGTCCACGCCAGACCGGTCACCTGCCCGATCTGGTCCTGCTGCTCAGCCAGGCCGTAGCGGAATTTGCGCACACCGAGGAAATGCTCAAGCATTTCGGCCGTGACACGAATTGCAAAACGTTTTTCCAGCGCGTGCTCTTTGACCGCCTTGCGGCAGACTTTGGCAATCTGGCGCTCAAGGCTACGCACGCCCGCTTCACGGGTGTAGTAACGGATGATGTCGCGAATCGCTTCCTCGTCGAATTCCACTTCGCCTTTTTTCAAGCCATTGGCCTGAATCTGCTTGGGCGAAAGGTATTTGACGGCGATGTTGATCTTCTCGTCTTCGGTGTAGCCAGGCAGACGGATGACTTCCATCCGGTCCAGCAACGCCGCAGGAATGTTCATCGAGTTCGCGGTACACAGGAACATTACGTCGGACAGGTCGTAATCGACTTCCAGGTAATGGTCGTTGAAGTTGTGGTTTTGCTCCGGATCGAGCACCTCAAGCAATGCCGAAGCCGGGTCGCCGCGCATGTCACTGCCCATCTTGTCGATTTCATCGAGCAGGAACAGTGGATTGCGCACCCCAACCTTTGTCATCTTTTGAATCAATCTTCCTGGCATCGAACCGATATAAGTCCGGCGATGACCACGAATTTCGGCTTCGTCACGTACGCCGCCCAAGGCCATGCGCACAAATTTGCGGTTGGTTGCGTGTGCAATGGACTCGGCGAGCGAGGTTTTACCCACACCAGGCGGCCCCACCAGACACAGCACCGGACCACGAATCTTCTTCACGCGCTTTTGCACGGCGAGGTATTCGAGAATGCGTTCCTTGACTTCATCAAGGCCGTAGTGATCGGCGTCGAGAATGTCTTCCGCGCGGGCCAGATCAAGGCGAACTTTGCTCTGGGCCTTCCACGGCACCTGAACCAGCCAGTCGATATACGAGCGAACCACGGTGGCTTCTGCCGACATCGGCGACATCTGCTTGAGCTTGTTCAGCTCCGAAGTTGCCTTGGTCAGGGCGTCTTTTGGCAGGCCAGCGGCATCGATACGCTTTTTCAGGTCTTCGATTTCGTTGTGACCTTCCTCGCTGTCGCCGAGCTCTTTCTGAATGGCCTTCATCTGCTCGTTCAGGTAGTACTCGCGCTGACTGCGCTCCATCTGCTTTTTGACGCGACCGCGGATACGCTTCTCGACCTGCAGCAGGTCAATCTCGGCATCCAGCAGCGCCAGCACGTGCTCGACACGGGCAGCCAGATCGATGATCTCGAGAATTTCCTGCTTCTGCTCGATTTTCAGCGCCATGTGCGCCGCCATGGTATCCACCAGGCGACCCGGCTCATCGATGCTGTTAAGCGAAGAAAGCACTTCAGCCGGGACTTTCTTGCCCAGCTGGACATATTGCTCGAACTGCGCCAGCAAGCTGCGTACAAAGACTTCGGACTCACGATCAGGGGCGTCTGTTTCTTCGATCAGCGCGACTTCTGCGCGGCAGTGACCATCGACTTCCATGAAGCGTTCGACCGAGCCGCGCTGCTCGCCTTCCACCAGCACCTTGACGGTGCCATCGGGCAATTTGAGCAGCTGCAATACGGTTGCAATGGTGCCGACGCTATAAAGAGCGTCTTCACCAGGATCATCATCAGCAGGATTTCTTTGCGCGAGCAACAGGATCTGTTTGTCGCCGGTCATCGCGGCCTCAAGGGCTTCGATAGACTTCTCGCGCCCCACGAACAGCGGGATAACCATGTGCGGATAAACCACAACATCACGCAATGGCAAGAGAGGCAATTCAATGGTCGTTTTCATGATTTCGCCTCTACGGCGGCCAAGCGGCCGTGACAGGTTGAATGAGCTTGAATTCAAGATGGGGGTAGATCCTGAAAAAAACAAGCTCTGAAGCAGGAAATGCAAAAGGGGCCCGAAGGCCCCTTCTTTATTCATGCAGCAGTGTCAATCACGCGTCCGGAGCAACCTTGGCAGGCGGCTCGCTGTTTTCATAGATCAACAGCGGCTTGGACGTGCCATCGATGACGCTTTCGTCGATCACCACCTTGCTCACCTCGGATTGCGAGGGGATCTCGTACATGGTGTCGAGCAGAACGCCTTCGAGAATGGAGCGCAGACCACGGGCGCCGGTTTTGCGCTCAAGCGCGCGACGGGCTACCGATTTCAACGCATCGGCACGGAACTCGAGGTCCACACCTTCCATTTCGAACAACTTGGCATACTGCTTGGTCAAGGCGTTTTTCGGCTCGGTGAGAATCTGCATCAGCGCAGCCTCATCCAGCTCGTCCAACGTTGCCAGGACTGGCAGACGACCCACGAACTCTGGAATCAGACCGAACTTGACCAGATCGTCAGGTTCGACTTCACGCAGGGACTCGCCAACCTTCTTGCCTTCTTCCTTGCTGCGCACTTCGGCGTTGAAACCGATGCCACCCTTGGTGGAGCGGGCTTGAATGACCTTTTCCAGCCCCGAGAACGCACCACCGCAGATAAACAGGATGTTGCGCGTGTCCACTTGCAGGAATTCCTGCTGCGGATGCTTGCGACCACCTTGCGGAGGAACGGAAGCCACAGTGCCTTCGATCAGTTTCAGCAGGGCTTGCTGCACGCCTTCGCCGGAAACGTCACGCGTAATCGAAGGGTTGTCGGATTTGCGGGAAATCTTGTCGATTTCATCGATGTAGACAATACCCATCTGGGCTTTCTCTACGTCGTAATCGCATTTCTGCAACAGCTTCTGAATGATGTTTTCCACATCCTCACCGACGTATCCAGCTTCGGTCAGGGTAGTCGCATCAGCGATGGTGAACGGAACATTGAGCAGACGCGCCAACGTTTCAGCGAGCAATGTCTTGCCGGAGCCCGTAGGGCCGATCAGCAGGATGTTGCTTTTGCCGAGTTCAACATCATCGTTTTTCTTGTCACGCTGATTCAGACGCTTGTAGTGGTTATACACCGCTACTGCGAGAACCTTCTTGGCACGTTCCTGACCGATAACATATTGGTCAAGGATGCCGCTGATTTCTTTTGGCGATGGCAATTTATGCGCACTGCTTTCGGCCTGGGCTTCCTGCACCTCCTCGCGGATGATGTCATTGCACAGGTCGACGCACTCGTCGCATATAAAGACCGAGGG
>Ga0247814_10000470_pt1 | contig 32298 bp, 29 predicted proteins | sample UWRJL179409R1_FD_179947 | JGI IMG/M metagenome (GOLD analysis project Ga0247814, IMG submission 179947) | Plant litter microbial communities from Arlington Agricultural Research Station in Wisconsin, United States - UWRJ-L179-409R-1 | ecosystem: Environmental > Terrestrial > Plant litter >... | reverse complement strand
CAGGATCAAACTCTCCATAAAAATGTTCTATTTTCAAACATCTAGACTCTACATAAATTAATTGACGATGATAGTAACTATCTAAAAGATAGTTACAAAAATTTGCACTACTAAATTGTCAAAGTTCATTTGTCTTTTCAACTCCACGTTGAGTGCAGGTTCACGTAGCTTTTTAGTGCTTTGTTGCGCCTTTCAGACTTAGATAACTATACATGGAGTTTTCCACTGAGTCAACACCTTAACGGCAGGAAATTTATTATTTTTCATTTGCAACAAAAAACAGGCCTAAACTATCGCCTATATAGAGGCTCTATATAAGGTTTAATTCAGGCCTGTCTCACTAGATAAGTGACAAGTAATACACTGCAATGCCTACACCTACCCCTATAAGACAGCCTACAGCTACTTCTAACGGTGTGTGCCCCATTGCAACGCGAGGGAACGGTACTTTGCTCTTTTGCTCTATAAGCAGCGCCGTGAGTGCCACCCCTTGCTCACCAGATGAGCGACGTACCATCATTGCGTCATATATGACGACAGATGAGAATACGAGCGCTAAGCCGAACAGGCCAGAGTGTACGCCGTCTATATAGGCAATGACGACGAGTACTGCGACTACCGTTGCGCTGTGGGCGCTGGGCATGTGACCCGAGAGATATAGCTGTCGATATGAGGCAAGCCCCCGACTCTTCACGCTCGCAATCACATACTTACCTGCCTGCGATACAACCCATCCCAATACACCTGCGACGATGTATGGCGAGAGTATGTCAAACATTAGGCTTCCTTTGTACCTTCAGTTACTTCGGCTTCTTCAAGTTCTTCAGGCTGTTTCGGAACAAAGCCGTATGAAGATAGAATGTCACCTTCGCTGAGTCGCATAATACGAACACCTTGTGTTGTACGGCCGATAACTGGAATGTCCTTTAGTCCAACGCGGATAGCTTGACCCTTGTTAGAGATAAGGAGAATTTCCTCTGTGTCAGCTTCGAGTGAACGAACTGCCACAATTGGACCGGTCTTAGCAGTAACAATAGCTGCCTTAATACCTACACCACCACGTTTGTGAGATGGGAATTGCGCTGCCTTTGTTACTTTTCCGTAGCCGTTTTGGCTAATAACTAGTAGCTTGCCTTCGTTTTCAGCAACGATGTCCATACCGACTACCTTGTCGTTCGGTCGTAATCGGACACCACGAACACCGCGGGCTGCACGGCCCATAGGGCGAGCATCAGTTTCAGCGAATCGGATAGCCTGTCCAGCGGATGTTGAAATAATAACATCATCCTTACCAGAGGTGCGCTTAATCCAACGGAGTTCATCTTCATCATCCAGCTTAATAGCAATCAAGCCATTTGTACGGATGTTTGAGTAGTCCTTCAATGGAGTCTTCTTTACCGTACCCTTGATTGTCGCCATAAAGAGGTAGCCATCTTCACTCGCATCTTTTTCATGCTTAATGATTGATGTAATCTTCTCTTCAGGTTGAAGTGACAACAAGTTTACTGCAGCAACACCCTTAGCGGCCAAGCTTGCAGCCGGTACTTCATACGCCTTAAGACGGAATACACGACCCTTGTTTGTAAAGAAGAATAACCAGTCATGAGTATTCGCAGGAATGAGTTGGTCAATAACGTCCTCTTCCTTTGTTGTCATGCCTCGTTTACCCTTACCACCACGGTGTTGGCGACGGTATTCACTGACGAGTGTACGCTTGATGTAGTTCTCTGTTGTAAGAAGAACAACTGACTCTTCTTCAGGGATGAGTTCTTCATCACTGAACTTACCCATTTCGTGCGCAATAATTTGCGAACGGCGGTCATCACCAAACTTTTCCTTCGATTCAAGGAGTTCTTCTTTAATGATTCGTAGGATTTCTTGTTCATCACCAAGGATACGTTCGAGTTCAGCAATAAGCTCAAGCAATTGACGAAGTTCTTCTTCAATCTTGTCGCGTTCCAAGCCAGTAAGTCGGCGAAGTTGCATAGCAAGAATAGCTTGGGCTTGAATTTCGCTCAGGCCAAACTTAGCAATCAAGCCAAGTTGCGCTTCTTCACTCGTTTTACTTGCACGGATGAGCTTAATGACTTCATCAATGTGGTCGAGGGCAATTTTGTAGCCTTCCAAAATGTGCGCACGAGCTTTCGCTGCCTTGAGTTCGAACTCAGTACGGCGACGAATGACTACCTGGCGGTGCTTAATAAACTCTTGGAGAATTTCAAGCAAGCTGAGGATACGTGGTTGAATACCATTTACCAGCGCCAACATATTGTAGTGGAACGCAGTTTGCATTGCGGTCATCTTAAACAATTGGTTAAGAACCTTCTTAGGGTAAGAATCTTTACGAAGTTCAATAACAACACGAACTTTTCCGCGAGCACTTTCGTCGCGAAGGTCGCTAATGATGATTTTCTTGTCTTTGTGAAGTTCGGCAATCTTCTCAATAAGCGTTGCTTTATTTACACCATATGGCATCTCTGTAATGATGATTTGGCTACGGCCTTTTTTGGTTTCTTCGATGTTAGTCACTGCACGAATTACAACACTTCCCCTACCAGTTTGGTACGCTTGTCGCATTGGTGAGCCACCGTAAACGATTGCACCTGTTGGGAAATCAGGACCCTTAACGTACTTCAGGAGGTCGTCAACGACTGCGTCTGGGTTATCGATTAAGTGGATGGTTGCATCAACTAATTCGCCTAAGTTGTGTGGCGGAATGCTAGTTGCCATACCCACGGCAATACCAACTTGGCCGTTTAGTAGCAAGTTAGGAAGACGGGCTGGAAGAACGGTTGGTTCTTGTTCGCTACCATCGTAGTTATCGCGGAAATCAACAGTGTCTTTTTCAAGGTCATCAAGCAATTCGTTACCAGCACGGCCCAAACGAGCTTCTGTGTAACGGCTTGCAGCTGGTGGATCTCCGTCCATTGAACCGTAGTTACCTTGTCCGTTAACAAGTGGGTAACGCATCACCCAGTCTTGTGCTAAACGAACCATAGCCATATAGATAGATGAGTCACCGTGTGGGTGGTACTTACCCATTACATCACCAACGATACGGGCGCTCTTTAGGAAGCGACCACCTGGTCGGAGGTTTTGCTCGCCCATTGAGTAAAGAATACGGCGGTGCACTGGCTTCATACCATCGCGTACGTCAGGAAGCGCACGGTCGACAATCACGCTCATTGAGTACTTAAGGAAGCTGTCTTCCATTACGTCTTCAACTGTAAGCTTTTCAACTGTACGTGAGTGAGTTTGTGGAATTTCTACAACTTCACCCTCAACGAGGATTGGGTTGTTCCCATCGATAAATGCGTTATCTTCGATAGGTTCGATTGGGGTTATTTCGTCATCATTCATAATTAAACGTCCAAGTCTGCGATATTAAGTGATTTCGCGCGGCTTTGGATAAAGCTCTTACGAAGATCAACTTGATCACCCATTAACTTTGTAAAAATTGCGTCGCTTTTTTCAGCATCCTGAACGTTTACTTGAATAAGCACACGGTTTTCAGGGTTCATGGTTGTGTCCCATAGCTGTTCGGCGTCCATCTCACCAAGACCCTTGTAGCGTTGGAGCAACGTAATACCGGCTTGTTTGTTGATATCAGCTTCAGGGTCAATGTTAATACCCTTTTCACGGCGGTCGGAAATCATACCTGCAATAAGCTCATCACGCTCTTCGTCGCTGTATGCGTAGGTCTTTTTTGTACCTTGGCGAAGCAAGAATAGCGGTGGTTTCGCTAGATAGACGTGTCCACCATCGATAACTTCACGCATGTAACGGAACAAGAAGGTCAAAAGCAGCGTAGAAATGTGGCTACCATCGACATCGGCGTCGGTCATGATGACGATACGGTGGTAACGAAGGCCGCTAATGTCGAATTGGTCACCAATACCAACACCAAATGCTTTAATCATGCTGACAATTTCATTGTTACCAAGCATACGGTCAAGGCGTGCACGTTCAACGTTCAACACCTTACCACGGAGTGGCAAAATAGCTTGTGTACGGCTGTCGCGACCAGTTTTCGCAGATCCACCCGCAGAGTCACCCTCTACAATGTAGATTTCTGATTCTTTAGGGTCTTTGCTTGAACAGTCAGAGAGCTTACCTGGCAAGCTCATGCCATCAAGCGCACCCTTACGGATAACGTTATCGCGGGCTGCACGAGCAGCTTTACGAGCGCGGGCTGCAAGCAGTGCTTTACCGACAATCTTTTTAGCAACCGCTGGGTTTTCGTCCAGGTAGTATGAAAAGTATTCGTTCATCACTTGTTCAACGTAACGGCGAACTTCTGGGTTACCGAGCTTGTTCTTTGTTTGACCTTCAAATTGAGGGTCTGGCATTTTCACAAGGATAATTGCGGTAAGGCCTTCACGGACGTCATCACCACTAAGGTTTTCTTCTTTTTCTTTAAGGAGGCTGGCTTTACGAGCATATTCGTTAATAACGCGAGTCATAGCTGTACGGAACCCAACGAGGTGTGTACCACCGTCCGGTGTTAACACGTTGTTCGCAAATGGTTTCACAAGTTCAACGTAGGTTTCGTTATATTGCACAGCAATTTCCACCATAGTGTCTTCAACCATCTTCTCAACGTAGAAAATGCTGTCAGTAACAACATCTTTACCAATATTGAGGTGCTTTACGTAGCTTTGGATACCACCTTCAAAGTAGAAAGCTTGGCGGTCGCCAGTACGTTGGTCTTCAACTGATACATATACACCCTTTGTAAGGTATGCCTGGTGTCGAAGGTAATCAACAACCCACTTGTAATCAAACGTTACTGTTTCTTTAAAGATAGTGTCGTCTGGATAGAAAGTAATCGAAGTACCGTTCGGACGGTCAACTTTACCAACTTTTTTGAATGGAACTTTTGTACCACCGCGCTCGAATTCAATACGGTAGAGCTGGTTATTTTGCACTACTTCAGCAATCATCAATGTAGAAAGGGCGTTTACAACGCTTGAACCCACACCGTGAAGACCAGATGATACTTTGTAACCACCGCCACCGAACTTACCACCGGCGTGAAGCACAGTAAGGACAGTCTCTAATGTAGAAAGACCGGTCTTCGGGTGCTTGTCGACAGGAATACCACGACCGTTGTCGCTAATTCGCATACCGCCGTCAGCAAGAATAACGACTTCTACTTTTGTGGCATAGCCAGCAATTGCTTCATCGATAGAGTTGTCTGCGATTTCTTTAATAAGATGGTGCACACCGTCGAAACCGGTGCTACCAATGTACATACCAGGACGCTTACGAACTGGTTCAAGACCCTCAAGAACTTGGATCTGAGAGCCGTCATATGTTTTGTCTATTTTTTGAGCCACTTTAAATACCTTCTCCCCTATTGTTGTAGGACTAACAAACTATATCGTCGTCCGCCCACCGGCCGTGCTATATGCATCTATTATACTAAAAAAAACTTATTCACTCAAGTTACTTGCACTGAACATAATAGTTATGCTAATCTTTGTATCAAGAGGTTCTCTAATAACACAAAAAAATAAAAAATATGTTCAAAAAAATAGTATCACAGCTTTCATTTAGTCCTGCCCTTGTGGGCCAGCTTGGTTTTTACGCCAAGCGTCTTAAAAAAGAGCAGACAACCCGTCGTATAGGGTTGGTTTTCGTAGCTCTTGCGCTGGTTGTGCAAAGTTTGGTTGTTTTTCAACCACCAGAATCAGCAAATGCAGCGAACGCAAGTGACATGATTCCCGGCGGGCTTGGCTTAGGCTCAGCACGCTCGTTCAACAATTTCCTTGGCCCTTACGACCGGAATGAACGGAACCTTCAGGACATATATAACTATTTTGGTATTACGAGAGCAGAAATTTTGGGCGCAAGCGCTAATTTCACCACCTTTACTGTTGGAAACAAAATTAGCTGGGGCTTTGAGAACCGCGCCGGCAGTACAACAGTAAGCATTACAAACGGCGCAGGTACACCAGTGACAACATTGTATGGCCGCCCATTGAAAGGCATCAACCCGGTAAATGCGAAAATCTACTCATACATAGGCTACTCACAAAAAGTTGGTTGGTTTGCAATTATGCAGGCATGCGGAAACTTAGTAACTGATATTTATCCAAGTGCACCACCTGCCCCTACCCCTCCACCCGCTCCAACACCTCCACCGGTAGTGCCACCAACACCGACACCGCCAACTCCTGCAAAACTGACATACAACAAGACATCTAAGAACGTTACTCAAGGTAATATTGATGCGACAAAAACAACTGCTAAGGTAAACGACAAACTTACCTTTACACTTACTGCTAAAAACAGCGGTGAAACAGCAACCAGTATCAACTTCAATGACAACCTTGCCGATACACTCAGCTTCTCGAAGCTTATCGATAATGGCGGCGGCGTATTTAACGCAACTACCAAAATTCTTACATGGTCAGCAGTTCCGGTTGGCGCAGGTGCAACTGTTTCGAAAAGCTTCAGCGTTCAGATGAACACAAGTCTCGAAACAACCAAAACTGATTGTAAGTTAGTAAATAGCTTCACCGACAGCACCGTTGTCGTGCCAGTTGGCTGTACGTTGCCACCTGCAAACATTAAGCTCTCAAAATCAGCTCAAAACGTGTCACAAGGTAATATTAACGCCACTACCTCGACAGCAAAAGCGAAAGATAAGATTACCTTCACACTTACTGCCGAGAATAAGGGTGGTACACCAAAAGATGTCACGTTCGAAGACATGATTGGCGATACACTTGAATACTCTAAGCTCACTGATAACGGTGGCGGTACTTACAACGAAGCGACTCGTACATTGGCATGGCCTACCGTTAACTTGAAGGCTGGTGCGAAAGAAATCCGTACCTTCACTATTCAAATCTTGTCAGAGATTCCAGCAACTCCAGCTGGCGCAAGTGACCCTAGTTCATACGACTGTAAAATTGAGAACGTATTCGGTACAGATGTCATCATCAACATGGAATGTCCTCCCCCTAAAGTTATTGAACAAGTTGTTCCAGAATTACCACACACTGGACCACGTGAGAACATGATTTTCGCCGGTATCGTACTATCGATTGTCACCTTCTTCTACTTCCGTTCGAAACAATTATCAACCGAGGTTCGATTAATCCGTCGTGACCTTAACGGAGGAACCATCTAATGGCTGAAACACTACCCCAATCACCTGAAACGTCACCAGAGAAAAAGGAACTCTCTCCGGAGCGCGTAGAGGCCCAAAAGAATATCGACGCCGCCTTTGAAAAAGGTGCTGAGAATTCTAAGGTAGAAAACGGCGAAAAGGCCGTAGAGAACGCAAAGATTGAAGCCCTTAAAGAAGCTATTAGCGTCGAAAAAGGCAGTGCTGAAAAGAAGAAGAAAGAATCTAGCGCAGCTGCACCCCGCCGTCACGGTGTGGTCAGCAAGAAAGAACAAAAAGCGAGCTACAACCACCACATGAAGAAGCTTCAAGAAGAGCTCCCTCCTGTACAACGTGGCTTCAGCAAGCTTATTCACAACCCTGCAGTAGAAAAGACCAGTGAAGTGGTTGGAAGCACTATTGCCCGCCCTAACGCTGTGTTAGCCGGTGCGGTCGTTGCCTTCTTCGCCGTATTAGCGGTATACCTTATCGCTAAGCACTTCGGCTACGTACTCTCAGGCTTTGAAACCATTGGTGCGTTCATCGTTGGTTGGGTACTGGGCATCCTTTATGACTTCTTCCGAGTCATGATTACCGGTAAAAAATCTTAACTACATTTAGTTATCAAAAAAGACGAACACGCTGTTCGTCTTTTTTATTGCACGTATATATCGATATATCGCTGCTTCTATCGTAGCTTGATGTGTACACCGTCGTCGCTATCGTTCGCTGATGTGTCATGTACATGGAGCTTCTCTGGTTCTACAGGTGCCGCAGGCGTCGTAGGTTGAGCCGTTGGCTGCATTTGTGGAATAGGCTGAGGAGATTCAGCAGGCTTTGCAACAACGGGTTGAGGTTTCTGGACCGGTTGCGGTGCTGGCTGCTGTTGCTGAGGTTGGGCCTGTGGTTGGCTTGCAGGCTGAGCGTTCTGCCACGCTTGTGGTTGCCAAGGAGATTGCGGTGCAGCAGGTGCGGCTAGCGATGTAGGCGCAGGTTGCGCTGCTGGTTGTTGTGATTGTGGCTGTGGCGCAGCCGGCTTCGCTGCAGCACCGCTAGCAATCTGTTGGCGCTTTGCTAACCAATCATCAAGGAACGATGGCGCAGCAGTTGGCTTTGGTGCACCGATTGGTTGGCTGCTTGACGCGCTTGGAGCCCCTACAGCGCCCTGGCTACCAACACCTGGTTGCATGTTCGCGTGAGGGTTTGCACCGCCCTGGAAGGCCGCCATACGTTGTTCTTGTGCTTTCTTTAGTGCTTCCATCTTCTGCTTCTTAGCAGCATCACCAGCACCCATACGAGCAAAGAAGTCTTTTTCAACTTGAGCACGCGGCTGACCGAACTTCGTTGCAGATAGTTTCTTCAGTGCATCCTTTAATTGAGGGTTCGGCTGACCAAGTGGTGGCAGCAGTGACATGCTGAATGCAGCAGATGGTACGTCGTGAATCATCACTGTCGCAATCGTTTGATAGTTCGGCATGCGGGTAAGGTCTTCAGCGTCAAAGGTTGGTGAGAATTTCTTCACAAGAATTTCCGCGTCGGTAATACCAATACGCCCACTAATTACCGTACCGATGTTACCGAGAATAGCTTCACGAATTTGGTCAGTTAATTGTGTCATGAACTGGTTAGCGAGAATAAGGCTCAAACGATACTTACGTGCTTCAGATAGAATCGTTGCGAAACTCTCTGTCGCGAAGTTTTGGAACTCGTCTACGTAAAGGCTAAAGTCTTCACGTTCGTTTTCAGGAATATCAGCACGGCCCATGGCAGCGGCGTTAAACTTCATCACGAAGATCATACCAAGCAATTGCGAGTTCAACTCCCCTACTTTACCCTTTGAGAGGTTCACAAGAAGGATTTTCTTGCCATCCATAATTTCACGAAGATTAAAGCCACTCTTCGTTTGCCCAATGATGTTACGCATCATGTCGTTTGCTAAGAAGGCACCAAACTTACTGGCAAACCAACCAAGCATTTCACCCTTAGCAGACTCACTGGTTTGAGCCATTTCCTTGTTCCAGAAATCGAGGACTGTTTGTGAAGTCAGGTACTTAATTTTTTCGTCGGCAAAGGCCTGGTCGATAAATACCTGCTGCACATCCAAGAATGATGAACCCGCAGGGTCAGCCATAACTGTAAGGGCGGCGTTACGGAACCAAGATTCAAAGCGCGGGCCAATAATACCCGTGTGGCCTGGGTCATACAGTTTATATAGCATGGCAATTGTTTCTTGAATAAGGAAGTCGCGTTGGTCTTGGTTTTCAAATTCGAACAAGTTAAGGCCAATTGGCATTTCCATGTCGCCCGGGCTAAAGTACACCACGTCTTCAACACGTTCTTTTGGAACCATACCCAGTAATTCTTCTGCAGAGTCACCGTGCGGGTCGATAAACGCAAAGCCACGGCCGTCCATCATATCTTGGTAGGCAAGGTTTTCAAGCAGCTTCGACTTACCGGTACCAGTCTGTCCAATAATATATGTGTGTCGTCGACGGTCTTTTGTACCAAGGCGGATTTCTTTCTTAACACCGCGGAACTCGTTGTAGCCCAGCAAGAAGCCATCGTCCATAATTTCAGTCGGGCCATCAACCTGCTTGGTTGCTTGGCGCTGCACCTGTGATGTTGGGATACTGTTTTGATCTGGCAGGTGGAAGATACTCGCAAGCTCAACAGTATTAAGAATGTTCTGATTCACTGCTTGTGGGAAGAAGCGGAAAATATAAGCCGTAACAAATTCTTCCATATTTTTCGCAACGGCAAATTTAAAGCCGTTGTTTGTTGGTGAGTCGAACAATGAAAAAGCCGACACTACATTATTCATAAGTGCCTGTGAACGACCGGCTGTGTTTGACGAAGCCACAACGCGGATTAATGTTTCGTAGCCTGGGTAACGAGATTTGTTTTCAATAGCATCGACAATCCCCTGTTCGGTTGAACTGAGTTGCTTGTCTTCTACTTTCGTTTCACCAACTTCAGGCGGTTTCCAAAGTGCTTCAATAATACCCTTGGTTTGGAAGCCGGTCTTTACGCCTTTGTTTTTACGAATTTGGTTTGCAACGTCACCCGCAACTTTTGCCCAACCAGGGAGCGCCGGACGAATTAATAGTTGAATACCAACGCCGTCGCCACGGGTTGCACCAGAAAGTGCGTTAAGGAGTGCACGGGTTGCATCACGCTTGGCTTCTTGGTAGGTTGCAATTGGATAGCCGAAATCTTTCTTTAATGTAAACTCACCACCAATAGTGCCGCTCATGTGGCCGGCTGGGTTAAAGATGTTTCGTTCGCTTACTTCTTCAAGCCGAGCTGCCGGATAGGCCGCAGCAACTGATTGCTTAATAACATCTACTAATGAGACCGGAGCAACAACATAATAATGCACCAAGCCTTCGTGGGCGACAATTTCAAATGATATGTGGCGTTGCCCATATATACGCGACTTGAAGCCTTTCGTCGCAGTGCTCGCAATAATGTTGTACATAACCTGTGCTTGGCTGAGCACTTCTTCGGTAAGGTCACGCTCGTCACGGCCGTTCCCTTCAAGGTCAGAGCTCATTGGAGGAATGTGAATATACATCGGGACCATCTTCAAACCGCGTTCGTAGTTTTTAGCTTCGCGAAGGACTTTACGATATTGATTGAAGGCAAAGGCACCTATACCAGCTAAAGCTAGTAAGATGGCCACAATCGTAATAATAAATCCAAACACCTTCCCTCTTCCTCATTTCTCTCTTGTTCTTATTCGCTCGCGCCGACTACCCTGTTGTAACGCTTTTGCAGATAATCGCGTTGAAGCTCATTTACCTTTTGCGTTCTGGCGTGCGGGTCGTCCTTTGTTTGCAGTATAATCTCTTTTGCCTTGTCTACCCACTCTTTTTCAATCAGATCCTCGTCGGCAGCTACTAATGGTGTAGCAGATGCGGCATTCTGCACAGCGTCATTCACTGGCACAATTGGCGGTGGCACTGGCGGAACAGCAACTGGCGCGGCAAATGTCGCAGCGTCGGCAGCACGTGCCCCGGCCTCAGCAGCTTGTTCGCGACGCTCCGCGCCCTTTTCAATACCAGCATCAAGTGGCGGCAACGACGGAATGTGTTCACCTGGCAATGATGGTGGCATTGGGAACTGTTCTGGACCCATTGGTGCCGATTGAGAATTCTCGGGTTTCATATCTGTGATTATAGCATGTGTAGAGAGTAAAAAGCATGAAACTTATGCTTTTCTTGCTGGATTTTATTTAGCGAATTCGGCGGCTCACGTACACACACGCCACGACTTCAAAAATAATAACTAACGCGAGCTCGTAAACATCAATCGAGCGGACGGATTGCAGGGCGAGAATCATAACTGGTGCAGCCGCTAACACCGTACTGAAGTAGTACGCGCGGCGAAACGGCATTGCGGTGATTGGTTTTCGCACCGTCATACCTGCGCTGATTGTCGATACGAGGTGAGAAATTCCAAACAAAAAAAAGCTTATCAAACCGATGAAGGTCAGATAAGCTGTAACAAAAATCACGAGAAGGCCGAATGGACCGGCTGATGCTGGCGTTGTAAAGGTCAACATAGCACTTAACAAGCAGAGACTTGCTAAAGAGAGAGTGGCAATAATTCTTGGTAACATCCCTGTTACTATATACGAAACCACTCAAGTTTAAAATATGGAGCCTGAGCGGAACGCCTTAATGTTCAGGTAACAGCAAACGCCGCAAAATATAAATATGAGCGTGTGTACCGGTGAACAGCGAACCGCTGCAGACTATCTGACCGCTCCGAGTAAACTCGAAGCATACCGTTTGCTCATAGCCTACGTTCCCGTAGTTGCACCAAGAGTCAAAACTGTTTTTAAACACTAGATGTAAAAACAGGGTTTTTCTTGGCGCAACCAGGTACTGGTAGACAAACGCCTTAGGCGGAGCATTGGTCGATGCCTTAATAAAGAATGGGTAGGACTATAAATAGTTCTACGAAAGTGCGTTACCGAAAAACAGGTAATATATTCTTTAAAGACTCCGACCAAATTTTCCGTCAAAGGTATATGGTCAGTGCTCGTTTCCGAGCTGTCAATTTTGCCGAATTGTTAAAGGTGCGATACTGCGCTTGCCCTGAATCTCATAGATGCCCTGCGCTTTTTATGAACTGCCCTGATTTGCTTTTTTGAAATGTTTTTGTGTTTCTTGAAGCTTGTATTCAGATTAGCATAAGCATTCATATTGGTCAATACTCTTATGGCTATTTTCTGTTGTAAATACGTGTATTGCTTATTACAACTTAGATATTTAAGGTGTTATAAAGGCAGTGTTGAAATATTCACTACGTTGTAAATATTATACAAATGTTTATAACTCTAGAGCAATATTGCCTTAAAACATGTAGTCTTATGGGGTATTTATAGAAAAGTATACGCAGTGTTAAGTGGACTACCTATAGCCTAACTCGCCTACTTACCAACGTACAATTTGCCTTTGAAGGGCTTGGAAACATGGCTGTATATAGTTAAGGTATTTGGCGGGTCGCGTTGAAACTATCAAATGTTTAAATGTAAGCGCATGGTTAGCCGCCAAGTACATGCCGTCTTGTGTTTGCAACTCATACTGAACATTAACGTATACAAGCCGTCTATGAATATTCCTACATATAGTTAAGTACTTATGTACTATCGCCGACCATTCTTACTATGACACTCACCCACCAAATGCTTTGTTTGGCATTTCGCAATAATCGTTCAAGCAGAATTTTGAGCCAAGCTATAAAGCAACCCGTCCATTTCAAACCAAAAGTCGCCATACATTAATTTGTTTATATATATTATGCCCATTTATTGAATGAATTCTTCGTCAATAAATTGTGTTCAATGAGCGCTTTAGACACTATGTGTAGTGGTGCAACACATTACTGCCCCTGTCAAGTTGAACACCCAGGCGAAAAGCTATCCACAGGTCGAAATGATGTAGTCTTTTTTACCTATAAATTCTTTATAAAGTTGTTGACATAAGCGCTTTTACGTCATATTATAGGGGTAGTCCTGAATAAATAAATTATACACGGACCAAAAATAAAAATTACCGCAAAACTCCACAAAAACGAACGTTCCTCGCAGGCGTTCGTTTTTATTTGCGCTAAAATATGTTGATTTTATCTATTGAGTACAAAAAAACTGCCCTATTTGGCAGTATATATACAAATAAATTTGGAGGGTGAACGAATGATAGTGCTGCGCAGCTAGTGCGCCTTCATTCGTCCACCCTACCGGGTTGCAGTTGTTCCTTCGTCGTTACAAGGCCTCGGGAATCTTCCGCTCGATGTTCTTGACCAGCGGGATGCTGGCCTCCTGGGCACATGCCCGGGCGTTGACCGGCGAGAAGCTCAGCTCCTTCGAGACCTCGCCGCCGACGTACGCGTCAGGGGCGGAGTCTTCGGGGACCTCCAGCCAGATGTACTTGCCGTTGTCGAAAGTGGCGGTGCCACCTCCGATGACGCCGTACAGCGGGATGGTGTTTTCTACGGGCGTGCCGTAATCTACTGCTTCAGGGGCTGAAATCGTCATGATGAATCCTTAGGGTCGTGGAAAAGGGAAAAACTGCAAGGTACTTCGAAGCAAACAAACTCAACGAATTAGTTGCATATTATCATATTTATGTTTATTTGTCAATATATGACCTCTGGTCGAAACGCGCGGGAATAAAAAAGAAGACTCTCAATGTGAAAGTCTTCTTCATAAATACATGGTGGAGCTGCCGGGTACCGCCCCCGGGTCCAAAAGGTAACCTACTATTCGTCTACAAGCATAGCCTTACCTAAAGGTTAAAGACTCTCTCTTCATTAAGGTCCGGCGAAAAAGAAGAGGTCGTCCCGCTGTAAAATTTCTCAACTCTAGGCAGCTGCCCCAGGAGAAGATAAGAAACAAGTAATAACACCGTCACCCTTATGTTTCATTAAGGCGAATCGATGGTAAGGGGTATTAAGCCCGAACTGACGCAAGAGGAGCACCAGCGAAAGTTTGAACGAAACGTTCGAAACCATCAGTGAATGCAACCTTTTTGCTAGCAATAGTGTTTGCAATTACAATAAAGCGCCTTACGGGCGCAAATCAGCTTGCGGAATAATATGTTAAAGTCCTTCTGTCGAAGCTATGTCAGCCCCACGTATACCCGCATTTTAACATAAAAGTTCATGATTTTCTACTGGTTGTCTCTGTAAACTAGGTACATGGTAGCAGTTGTTAAGTCGGTGGCGTTAACGGGTTTTGATGGCTCGCTTATTGAAGTTGAAACTGATTCCAAGGCAGGTTTACCCGGTATGCAAATTGTCGGCATGGGCAATAAGGCTATCGATGAAGCTCGCGAACGGGTGCGCAGTGCCATATCTAACTCGTTGCTCGACTTCCCTGCCCGCAAATTAGTCGTTAACCTCGCACCAGCCGAACTTCCCAAGGATGGCACGCAGTTCGACGTACCGGTTGCGCTTAGTATTCTCGTCGCCTCTGGCGCACTTAAGCAGGCAGAGGTTGATTCCGCTGTGTTTGCCGGCGAATTGGCCCTAGACGGTCGCCTCAGGCCTATTAGGGGTGCCATCGTGGTGACCGAAGCCGCCAAGCACTCAGGGGCGAAGCAAGTATACCTACCGCCGGCGAACGCCCTGCAAGCAAGTTTAGTAAAAAATATCGAGGTGTTTAGCGTGGTAGATTTACGCAGTTTGTATCTACATCTAAAGGGTGAAGTACGATTAGAGCCCGTACGCGACCCCGAGCTTCCAAGGGCTATACCCCTACAATTAGTAACTCTTGATGAGGTGAAAGGCCACGACCAGGCTAAGCGGGCATTGGCCATAGCCGTAGCTGGTCGGCACAATATTCTCCTTACCGGGCCACCGGGCGCTGGCAAGACAATGCTAGCTAAGGCGTTAGCCTCGCTCCTCCCTCCTCTTTCGCCCGAAGAAACACTCGAAGTAACCAAACTACATAGCTTGGTAACTGGTATCGACGGTATAGTTCACACTCATCCGCCGTTTCGCACCCCACATCACACCGCAACGCTCACGTCTATTATTGGCGGCGGCTCGAAACCACGCCCAGGTGAAATAAGCTTGGCACATAAAGGCGTGTTGTTCTTAGACGAAATGCCAGAATATCCGCGGGTAACGCTAGAGGCTTTACGACAACCCTTAGAAGATCGGCGTATTTCAATATCGCGTCATTATGGACGCATTTCCTACCCAGCAGATTTCATTTTAGTAGCCACAATGAACCCTTGTCCGTGCGGATACTTAGGCGATTCTGCCGTACAATGCCGTTGTTCGGGTACGCAAATAGCCAACTATCAGAAGAAAATATCCGGCCCATTGCTCGATCGCATCGATTTGATTGTACCAATTTCTAAGATAGGCAGTGAGTACATTTTTGACTCGAATTCGTTGCAAGAAAATCAACACCTAACAGTTCTAAATTTGATAAAGAATGCAAGATGTGTTCAAAAAGAAAGGTACAAACGTAGTTCTATATACAACTCTTATGCATCACTTTCGACCATAAAATCGCTCTTTCAAGTCAGCTCAAAGGCCGAAGACATAATTACAACGGCATCAAAACGGCTTAACCTCACCAATCGCGGTAGCCTAAAAGTTTTGCGGGTGGCACGGACAATTGCTGATTTAGAAAACAGCACTAGCATTGAACCAAAACACGTAGCTGAAGCTTTGCAGTTTCGTGGAAGCGTTCAGCACTAGCCTGCCCGCTTCCAACCCCTTGCGTTCCCTTCTAAAATTTGCTACAATAGCGCCTGAGTAACTGCTCAAAAAAAGCCGCATCATTTTATGACAAGGCAATTCACATCAAAGGCACCCTTCAGGGGTTATAAAAGGAGAGTACAATCGCTAACCAGTCAACTCGTATCAACGAGCAAATCAGAGCTTCTGAGCTGCGCGTTATCGGAGAATCAGGTGAACAACTAGGCATCCTCAGTCGTGCAGACGCACTGAAGGCCGCAGAAGAAGCCGGACTAGACTTAGTAGAGATTTCTCCAAATGCCGACCCTCCGGTTGCTAAAATCGTCGATTGGGGCAAATTTCAGTATCAAAAAATGAAAGAAGCCCAAAAAAATCGTCGTAGTAACAAGGCAAGCGAACTTAAGCAAATGCGTTTCGGTTTGAAAATTGGCAAGGGTGACCTTGACATCAAGCTGCGCAAAGTACGAGAGTTCCTCGCTGAAGGACACAAAGTTCGTATTCAAATTTTCTACCGTGGTCGCGAGATGGCTCACAAGGAACTTGGAAACGAAATGATGGCACGAATTGGTGAGTTATTAGAAGATACAGCAGTATTTGAGCATACGCCAACAATGGCGGGGCGCAATTTAAGCGTCGTAATAAGGAGTAAACAATAATGCCAAAGATGAAGACACACAAGAGTACCGCTAAGCGGATCAAGATTACCAGCACTGGTAAGCTTCTTCGCCGTCGTGCTTTTGGCGCTCACCTTCTTGCTAAGAAAAGCAAAAGTCGTAAGCGTAACATTAACACCCCAGCGCTCGTAAGCGGTGGACAAGCTAAAAACATTAAACGAGCGTTAGGAATCTAATATGCGAGTAAAACGAAGCGTCACGGCTCGAAACCGTCACAAGAAGATTTTAAAACAAGCTAAGGGTATGCAACACGCACGTACTCGTAGTTACCGTCTTGCTAAGCAAGCTGTAACACGCGCACTGCAATACGCATACCGCGACCGACGTAACCGTCGCCGCGATCTACGTGGTCTTTGGATCACTCGTATCAACGCAGCTGTACGTATTGAAGGTACAACTTACGGCCGATTCATCGCTGCCCTCAAGGCAAGCAACATCGACCTCGACCGCAAAGTTCTTTCTGAACTAGCAGTCAGTGAACCAGCAGCTTTCACCGCTGTTGTAAACGCAACTAAGTAATCTCCTTTAATTACGACGCATTGCAAATCTTTAAATAACCCCTCTTCGTGAGGGGTTATTTGTTATGCCAACATACTAACACTGCTATCGCAGAACGCAGAGGGCACGCTCGGTGTGCCCCTTTAGAAGATAACTTGAACATGAAAATGCCCCGCAGGGTCAGCTACTAAGTTAACCTTGCGGGGCATAATACTCCCAAATCAGATTCTAAAGGAACGCACTACGCGCGTTCTTCGGCAATTGCCAAACAAAAAGCCCCTCTTTCGAGGGGATTTTTGTTTGGCAGCCAGCCGATAAGCCGGGTTTTGTCGTGGACGACCATCTATCTAGACATATCATTGCTGATATATTCAAGCGGGTATCGACCGGCGAACGGATCGCTCTTCTACTACCGATCTCCTTGCAGCCGACAGGGTTTACCTTCTTCATATGTCACCATATGACGCTGTGAGCTCTTACCTCACTCGTTTCACCCTTACCTATTACTAGGCGGTCTCGTTTCTGTGGCACTTTCCCTAGGGTTCCCCCCGGTTGCCGTTAGCAACTGTCGTATCCTGCGCTGCCCGGACTTTCCTCTTGTTTTTAAGGCAAGCGGTCGTCTAGCTGACTACCTTTATATAGTATACCTTAACTTTTAAGAGGTTAAGCGTTTTTCTCTCTTGCGTGAGCATCGAGGGTCTTATTCACCATACCATCAGCCAACTGATTGAATTGTCGCGGGACGTGCGTGAAAGTAACGCGGTCGAACCGAGTCATCAATAAACGAATACGTTCATGGATAGGCCATAGTTCCCTATTCTTAATTTTATAGAAGCCTTTCATTTGGTTTACTACCAACATGCTATCTACTTTGAAATCGATTTTCTTAAAGCCGAGCTTCTCGGCTTCCTCAAGCCCAAGCCGAACGCCTTGGTATTCTGCCTGATTATTTGTAGTAATGCCAAGGTACTCTCCGCCTTCGGCAATCACTTCCTGGCGGTTATTAAGAATAATAAACCCAGCTGCAGATGGACCCGGGTTTCCTCTTGAGCCACCGTCAGAGAAAATAGTAATTGTATCAGATGGTGTATTTTTCTCATCGTTATTCTTTACTTTTGCCAAAGTTCTATCTGTTAATTGTTCTTGTTGTATAATACCCAACAAAAGTTGTGTTAAGTCTGTTAGTTCATTTTGTTGTACACTCGACATCGAATGCCACTTGTACTTGTTATAATTGCCACTTAATTTCATTTGATGTCGCTGCGGAGTAAGGGTAACTAAGTAGACAATAACGCCATATTGAATGGCACGGTCGTCGTGGTCAATGTACGTTACAGCGTCGAATAATTGCGCCGATTGAATGTGTAAGCCGGCATCGTCGTGCAAGTAGCGACGCAGTGCATCTTCTGGTTGTTCGCCATAAGCTAGCTTGCCGCCAGGTAGTTCATACTTATTTAAGATTGTGTCGCGGCCGTTACTGCGCCGTAGTAGCAACGCTTTACCGTCTTCATTAATAATAGCTCGTACAGATAATCGTTGTCTCATATGTGTTTGTCTTATCTCTTTTATGCTTAAAGTATATCATACATACATTAGGACTATTTTTGGGCAACATAAAACCAGACTGACTGCCTGAATGTTGATGATATTCCCCGCGTAAATGCAAGGTGGATGGCCGCAAAGTAACTCCACAGAGTTAAATAATTAGGTCTTCCTCATCTATGATATCGGAAAATCATGTACACCCAGGTGTCTTGTCTGGTACTACTAATTATATCACCGAAAACTGAGAGATTTCTTACTTATACCGCTATTAAACGCGGAAAATTGTAGTGAAAATTTCAATGAAGAAATCGATACCACCGCTCATGTAGCCATAAAGCACTTGGCCTGCGAGAAGCACAATCGCGAATACAAGGATAATTCCGTACTGCTCAATAAAGCGCATAGCGGTGCGTACAGGTTCGGGAGCAAGTGCATATAATACACGTGAGCCATCAAGTGGTGGAATTGGAATGATATTAAACAAGAAGAAACCGAGGTTAACACTGACGAAGGTTGGCAATATATACGCAAGGTCGCCTGTTGATGGCATTCCAAGTACTACATATACGCCGAAACCAACAAATGCCAATACGAGGTTTGTCAGTGGACCCCCAAGGGCTACCAGCGCTGCGCCCCAATCACCCCAACGCACTTGGTCGGGACGGAACGGAACCGGCTTTGCACCACCGAAGATAGGCCCGCCAATAATAGCTAGCCCGATTGGGAGGATAATCGTTAAGAAAGGATCAATGTGCTTCAAAGGGTTAAGCGTCAAGCGCCCTTCCCTTTTCGCAGTGTCATCGCCTAACCAATAGCTCACGAAAGCGTGCATCGCCTCGTGAAGCGTCATTGATATAAGGATGATTACCAATACAACGGCAATTTGAATAAAGTTGATGTCCATTAGTCTATTCTACCACTTGCTTCGGTCATTATTTCGGATAGTCTTGCGCTTGTGTTTCGGGGCCCAGCCCTTACGACGCTCTTCGGGACGTGCCTGGCGACGCGGCTTACCCAAGTTATAGATGAAATCATCACCGAAGTACGACTCTAACTTCGAAAGGCCAATAATCTTCACCTTTTCAGAGCCCTTTAGTTGGTCGAGCGACACAATACCACTCGCCCTAGCACGAAGTTCTTGCTGAACACGCTCTAGGTTCACCATTGGCACACGCTTATGGAAACGTTCCAGTTCACGGTGCTGTTTTTCAAGCTGAGCATAGGCCCAGTTGCTGTATTCGCGCGCAAAAAGCTTACGGTTTTCGTCAGTATCTTCCAAACGAGGCACGCTGGCGCCTTCCAAAACTCGCTTCCCAAAACGCACTTGTTGCCTATCAACAATACTGCCCACGCGTGGGTCATAAAGTGTTCTGCCGCGCTTGCTGACAAATAAGTGTGGTGAAATTTCCAACAGTAGGTCTGTATTTACCATGGTGACCCCTGTTACGAGATGGAGGGTCTCTAGGCCACCACTACGCAGAGGTACCTGTAAATCGAACGGTGTGCCGCTAATTAGCGTAGGGTTTTTAACAACGGTGCTGCTGGACAATTCTCGTTGCTGTCCACTAAAGATGTGTTCAACAGTTCCATGGTCATCAACAGTACTCCATAATTGGTCAATCTCACCAGCTGTAATACAACGAATTAACTGGCCCTCTTCAACGGCTTGAATAGGCACCAAAGGAATGTCGTTTAATGCCAAATCACGATTCAAACGCTCAATTACCTCTTCAGCCTTGTCCACGTTCTTACTAATAATGCCGAGTTCTTCGTACTGATCTTCAGCAATGTTTGGAAGTGCCAAATACACATCGTATTGGGCCAAAAGGTCAGACTTAAACTGCTTGGTATACTTACGCCAGCCCGTAAAGCGTGTTCCACCCTTCACAATGCCACCAATTTCCTGAATAGCGATGATGGCCGCAAGCTTCGCCTGGACCTCTTTACTAAACTGCTTTGCCTCTACTAACATGCGTCCATAGTTCGACTCAACCGGGAATTGCTCCATTTGGCGACCGATTTCAGTCACCTCACCGTTGGCAGTTAACGCGCCGAGGGCAACGAGGGTCTTTTTCGCGCGTTGAATAGCACGTTTGCTTGGGTCGTGGTAAAAATCGAGCGTTTCAATGTCGATACCAACGTTTGCAAGGCGCAACGTGAGGCGGTCGATGTGTTTGCGCATAATTTCAGGGATGGCGTACGGGGGTCGATCTTTAAAATCTTGGCATGGCATTGTGTCATACTGCGCCAAAATATACTCACCAGGGCGGGTACGTCCGGCGCGACCGGCACGCTGCAGGCTATCGGCCTGAGAAATTTGGGCAATAAATAACCCTTCAACACCACTTCGGACTTCGCTTTGGCGCTCGAGGCCACTATCGATAACGACATCAATGTCATCAATTGTCACACTGGTTTGTGCAATATTGGTTGCAAGAATAATTTTGCCCTTTGGATAGTTCGCAAAAGCCTTTTGTTGGTCTTCAGCTTCTAGTTGGCTGTGCAATGGAATAACCGCAACGCCAGCAGCAGTCGCCTTCTTCTCAATTGCCTCCATAACGTTCTGGATTTCAGCCTTACCAGGCAAGAAAGTTAAAACGTTCTTACCGCGGTGCTCAATTTGCGCGAAAATTTCAGCAAGAACGTCTTTACCGCGGCGTTTGGTTACTTCAAAGTAGCGGCCAGGGATGTCGATAATCGCGCTGGTACCGAAATAGCTCGCCAAAGTTTCAGTTTCAATAGTCGCGCTCATCACGACTACCTTAAAACGAGGTTCTTCTTCGGTGCGCTTTTTCGCCCACGCAACCAACACTTCCATGTTTTCGTTCCATTCGTGCACTTCATCAAGTACAAGTACTTGTTTCTCGGTGATACCCGAACCGGTAATCTCGCGAACAAGCTGCAACCCGTCAGTACAGTAAAGAATTTGCGTGTCACCACTGTCGTCACGCTCGTGGGCAGTACGATATCCGATAATTTCACTGGCGTCTTCGGTGTTACGAAGTGACCATTCATCACGCACGCGCTGGGCTAAATTACGTGCCGCAAGAATGCGCGGCTGGGTAACAACTACCCTGTTATAGCCGTGTTCGGCCAAGTATTGAGGAATTTGGGTACTCTTACCAGCACCGGTCTCGGCGGTGATAATAGTTACCTGGTTGCTATCAACAGCGTCTAATATCTCTTGATAGTAATTACGAACGGGCAACTCATTGAATGTTTCTATTTTTGTGGTCATTACCTATATTGTACCATTTTTAGCTAACCTTGCTGAGCACTTGACTTCAAAGGGTAAAACAGTTAAAATGTATATCAGTGTCCCGACTATTTATGTCGTGGAAGATGAATAATCTAGGAAACAAAGGAAATTAATTATGGTAGCACGATGCGAACTCACCGGTAAAGGCAAGCAATTTGGCAACAATGTTAGCTTCTCTTTGCGTCGCACAAATCGCGTTTTCAAACCAAACCTACAAAAAAAGACTTTCATGTTTGAAGGCCAAAAAGTAACTATGGTTTTGAGCACAGATGCGATTCGTACGTTGAAGAAAAAGGGAATCCTTCCTAAAAAGGGTGAATTTGTAGCAGCGTAATAGCTCTACAATTTAAAAAGCCGCTCGTTATGAGCGGTTTTTTATTTGGGCAGAGGCGCAATCTATCTTTATGCGGAGGCTATTAAGCCAGCAGTAAAGCAGTAATCGATTGCTTCTTTGTAAAATGGTCGGAATTCGACATTTTGCGTAATGTCTTGAAGCGATACCCATTCGTAAGAAGCGTGCTCCCAGCTGATGACTACTTCAGGGGTATAGTCTAGGTATGCAAGGTAAAGAAATTTTGAAACTGATTTATTTTCAGAAGGATAGAACTCAGTTTTTGCATAAGCGAGGTGGAGCGAATCGAAGCCGATATCAATCCCCGACTCTTCAACTGCTTCACGCTGTACGGCGATGAGTTCTGTTTCACCTGGGTCAACTAAGCCTCCAGGAAGGTCTGGTTTAAACGACTTGTCGGGTCGTTCTTTATACTCGCCAACAGTTAGAATGAGGGCTTCACGCTTCTCATTAATAATGAGTACTTTTGCGACAGATTCAGTAATAGGTTTAATGGCCGCTACTCCCGTAACCGCCCGTTCCTCGGTCGGTTGCATCAAGTACTTCAACTTCGTTCCAAGCAGCCGTTTCATACTTCGCCACTACCATCTGTGCGATGCGCATACCAGGTTCGATAGTAAAGGCCTCTTGGCCAAGGTTAATAATCAGTACGCCGAGTTCACCGCGGTAATCCGCATCAACAGTACCAATACCATTCACCATAGTAATACCGTGCTTAATACTCATACCACTTCGGGCACGCACCTGTACTTCGTAACCTTCGGGAATTGCCATGCTGATACCGGTGGGAATCATGCGACGCTCAAGAGGTTGAAGTGTAATTGATTCATCAATACAGGCGTGAAGGTCTGCGCCTGCAGCGCCTGCCGTTTGATACTGCGGCAAAACAGCATCAGGTCGTAACTTTACGATATCGATTTTCATACGATGTTCCCTTTTTCCTCTTAGGCTCGAGGAAGTTTGTAGATAGTCAAAGCTTCAGGAAGTGCTGCAGCTGTTTTCAACTTAAGCTTTGGAGCTTCTTCTACTGGCACGCCAAGTTCTTTGATGAACGTATCAAGCTCGTCTTGTGGCACTTCGTATTTCACTGCAGGGTCTGCAAAGTGGATAGGCACAACGATTTTTGGATCGATTAAACGAGTAAGTGTTGCGGCACCGGTTGCGTCGAGTGTGTACCCGTTTCCACCAACTGGGATAATAAGCACATCAACAAGGCCAATTTCTTCAAGTTGCGCTTCACTGAGCTTTTCGTAGATATTACCAACAAGAGCAACACGAATTTCGCCCGCTTCAATACGGTAGATAGTTGAGGCTTTGCCATCAGCATCGAGGTGACGTTGGGCTGCGATACCGTGAATATCGAAATCAGCGATTCCGTATTCACCCGGACCTTCAATAACAAGGCGCGCGTTTTCTGAATTCAACGCGAAGCGAGCTTCGGTAGACAATTCAATAGCGTCTTTAGTAGTAATGTCTTTTAAGCCAACAAGTGACAACTGAGGGTCGGTAACGATTGTTCCCTTTTTGGTCGAAATGACCACGGTATTAGCACCTTTATATTCAACTTCAAACATAGTTTCTCCTTATTTCTCGTTCAGAATGTTATCTTTATCTACGGCCACACTGTGTTTACTCGCAAGAACTTCAGTAATAAATTTATCACGAACGCTCAAACGGTAATAGAACTCATCATATGGTAACACGGTATAGTTCAGCTCGCGATCCTCTAATTTCTCAATCATAGCAATTGCAGCCTTCACTTTCGCAAGCGACACGTTACCAACAAGTATGACATCGATTGATGCAGTCGAGCCCTTTACTAACACGCCGGCAAAAATTGCGAGACGTAATGATGGGATAGCCTCAATGATATCAACTTCGTTCTGGTTGACGCTCGCCTTCTGCTCTGCAGACTTTTCTTCAGAGCCCATTGATTCACCGGCAAAGATAGCACGGAGTGGCTTGTAGAACTCGTAGCGTTGGTTTGCTTGGTAGTACAACTTGTTGTCGCCTGTGTCGCTAGTAATGATACCAACTTCAAGCATGTTAGAGAGTTCACGACGAACTGAGTTAATTTGTTCGTCAATCAAACGAGTGATTTCACGGACATAGAAAGACTGACCAGGATGGTTCATAAAGAGATGCAGGAGTTTAACTCTTGTCTTTGAACCGAACAACTTATCTATCATATCCCCTATTTCCTTGTTCACTTTTAATACTCATATAATAACATAGCCTACCGAGGAAAAGCCACCTGAGTACCTTATTTCTTCTGACGGCTTCGCTCCGGGTTTTGATGGGGTCTCTACGCCCATCAAAGCCTCGGGCTGCAGATGTCGTTCAGAAATAGGTACTCAGCTTAGCTTTTCAGCGCAGTCTTTATGTATTCACGAGCTTCATCAAGCGTGAGCCAATGAATAAATTGGTTGCGTTTGAGGTACGTCATTTGACGTTTAGCAAGACGCCAATCAGCCGTGATATTTTTTTGCTTCAATTCGTCTAATGTCAGCTTTCCGTCCAAATATTCACGTACGAGTTTATAAATATTTCCGGTCATTGCTTCACTATCCCAGCCGTAAGTTTCGCCCAGTTTTATCGCTTCTTCGAGCATCCCATTTTCGAAGAGCTGTTCAGCGCGGGTCGCGATTCGTCGACGCAGTTCATCACGTTCTGTTGTAATTCCTACCAGTATAACGTTGTCAATCGGACTACGTAACCTCTTACTGTTAACGCTTTTCTGTTCAATCGCTCGAATGACATAGCGGCGATTATTTTCGTTCTCCGGTAAGTCAACGTTGTTGTTAGCACAATACTCTTTTAACTCTTCTAACGATAGGGTTTCAAGCTGTTTTCTGAGTTCCGGCTGTGCTTCGCCAAATTCATAGTCGAAAATAACGCCGTCTACGTACAGCCCAGTACCCCCTACCATGAACGGTACATGGCCCCTTTCGCGTACTTGTTGGGTCTTTAACAACGCGTATTTTTTAAAGTCGGCGGCAGTAAATACTTCGCCCGGTTCAACCAAATCAAGGCCCCAATGCGGCACAGTTGCTTGGTCTTCAGTGCTCGGCTTAGCAGTTCCTATGTCCATATGTTTATACACGGTACGTGAGTCCGCACAAATAATTTCACCGTTAAACGCTTGGGCAAGTTCAATAGCTAAAGCAGACTTTCCGCTAGCTGTCGGACCGACAATGACAACAAGCGGTGCATCCACCCTACCCGTAGCCTGTTGTGAAGAATAATTTATAGGGGTCGCCATCGTATCTCCTCGAAGTTATTGAGTACAAAATTTGTACAGGTATGCCCTTCGGCCTCTAGGTGTATCTGTTGGACCTCTCGGCCACCGGGGTAACCAGCTGCTAATCCACCAAAGCGGTTCACAAGCCGGTGCCATGGCAGCTCTTCATTTCCATAATGCGCCATCCCGCCAACAATACGAGCTGCGTATGGATGACCAGCCAGTGCAGCAAGGTCGCCGTAGGTTGTCACCTTGCCTGCAGGCACTTGTGCGATAAGCTCTTCGACCTTTATACGGAATTCACTATTAAGCGTTGGCGATGGCATTGATAGCAGTCCTTACTTCATTCCAGTTTGCGCATCGTTTAATGCCAGCAAGTGATTCAGGAATGTCTTGGTTCCAGAAATAATCACCAAACAGCAGTAAGCCTTCCAGGGGCATGCCGTGCTCAGCAGCGTCAACTAAGTTATGAACACTGTCGTCGACCAGTACGTCGGCTTGTATGCGCTCACACACCGTGCCCTTAGAGCCTTTCCATCCAACAAAATCGAATGAAGTAAATACATCCGGCAAGTCGCGGTTAATAATTGTCTGGGTGAGCTCTTGCTCTTCTGATTTGCGAGCAGTTACTACATGAAGCGAGTGCTGTTTCGCAAGTTCGGTGAGCACACTCACCTCATCGAGCGTTGGCGAAATATTAAAATATTCTTCCGTCTTCGTCAGCTCATCGAAACGTTGAAACACAGTGTTTCGATCCACTCCCCATACCTCTTCGCCATCAATGTGTGAAGTTTGAATAGAGACATTCGTGCCATATTTTGCGTTATATGCCTCGACAAAGTACGGCGTTGTCGCCATCAACACATCGTCGCAATCAATCGCAATAACCAGGCGTCGCATTAGAGTGCCTTTAAGTATTCACCCAGGTTATCGAGTGAGACTTTCTCTTCACCCTGTTGTGTACGCACGCTTACTTGGCGGTCGTCTTTGTCTTGTTGGCCAACAATCAGTTGCATTGGAATCTTTCCCTTTGCCGCTTCGCGGATTTTCTTACCAAGCGATTCGTTGCGGTCATCAACCGTAAAGCGAATTTCGTTATAACGGACCGGTTTCATAAGCACGGTGTCGTTTAAGACAGCTTTAATTTCATCAACATAATCGAGTACTGTGTCGTTGATAGTAAGAATACGGAGTTGTTCCGGAGCTGCCCAGAATGGGAACCAGCCAGCAGTGTGTTCAATAAATACACTCAGGAAACGTTCAATAGAACCCAATAACGCACAGTGAATCATCACCGGTTGCGCAGCATTACCTTCAGCGTCAGTGTACGCAAGGCCAAAGCGTTCAGGCTGCACGAAGTCGAGTTGCACAGTAGCAACTTGGTGTTCGCGGCCAATAGCATCGGTTGCCATGAAGTCGATTTTCGGGCCGTAGAATGCAGCTTCGCCATCTTGTTCGAAGTATTCGAGTTCGTTCGCAAGCACAGCCTGCTTTAGTTGCGCCTGAGCGGTTTCCCAAAGGCTCATATCACCCAAATAGCCTTCGCCACCATCACGGTATGAAAGTCGCACACGCAGCTTCATGTCGATTGTTGAGTACAGCTCACGAGCCGATGCGAGTAAGTTATTAATTTCCTGTTCAATTTGGTCAGGACGCGCAAATACGTGGCTGTCGTCTTGAGTTAACGCGCGTACACGGTTAAGGCCACCGAGTTCACCAGTTTTCTCGTCGCGGTAATCAGTTGTTGTCTCGAGGAAACGGACCGGCATGTCTTTGTAGCTTCGTGGTGATGAAGCATAAATTTGAGTATGGTGCGGACAGTTCATCGGTTTAAGCGCAAAGTTATCGCTTGTTTCTTGGCTTGTGACGAGGAAAAGCTCGTCGCCAAACTTGGCCCAGTGTCCTGAAGTCTCGTAAAGCTCCTTTTTAGTGATGTGCGGAGTAAATACTTTTTGAAAACCATGACGTTGTCGCAGTTGGTTTGAGTAGGTGCTCATAATGTCACGTAAAACTGTTCCGCGCGGGGTAAACAAAGGCAGCCCAGGGCCAACGAGTGGAGATACTGTATAAAGGTCGAGTTCCTTCCCTAGTTTACGGTGGTCACGGAGTTTCGCCTGTTCCATACGCACGAGGTATTCTTGTAACTCTTCTTGAGTCGCAAAAGCTACACCGTAGAGACGTTGCATTTGAGGATTTCCCTCTTTACCACGCCAGTACGCACCAGCGACGCGTTGCAACTTAAACGCACCAACATCTTTTGTGTTGTGTACGTGAGGGCCACGACAAAGGTCAACAAATTCACCGTTCTTGTAGAAAGATACAGTTTCAACAGCTGAATCACCTTCAGCCGCGAGGCCAAGTTCACTGACATCGAGGTCTTTCGCGATAGTTGTACCAGAACGCTTCAAATCATTAAGAAGTTCTTCTTTGTATGGTTGGCCGTTCTGGCGCGCCCAATCAATAGCCTGGTCGATAGGCATATCAAAGTGTTCGAATTCCTGTGCCTGGTTAACAATACCGCGCATCTCTTTCTCGATACGTTTGAAATCAGATTCAGAGATTTTCTGTTCACCTAAATCAATGTCGTAATAAAAACCGTTGTCGACAACAGGGCCAACGCCGAATTTAGCTTCTGGCCATAGTTTTTTTACTGCGCTGGCGGTAATGTGCGCAAGGCTGTGGCGCATTGCGTGTAGTTGGTCGTCGTTCATATGTTCTCCTGCTGAGCCGCGAGGGCTCTTTAAATTAAAAAAGAAACATGCAATGTCGGGTTTAATATACTTAAAGCCTTCAATTGCATGTCTCGGGTCTGCTGTTTAGCAGACGGTTCCACCGGACGTTTTACTTGTGATATCCGTTACGTACAGATAACATCCACGGAACTCAGCGGGTAGTTAGGCCGCATCAACGTTCATATGCATTATAACAGATTAGAGAAATTTAATCAGCACGAGGCGCCATAAGAGATACAGTACAACAGGTACCAGCGACAACCCTACCGTTAACGCAATGAACTTACGGCTCGAAAGCTTGTGTTTGAGTGGACGAATAACCAACCCGTACAAAAGACTTGCAAAGATAATACTCCCCACCAGTGTTGTGTATATCCATGTTTGGCCGTAATACGCGAAGTTGGTAATCAGCACAAATAGGTTTAGTCCAAACACTACTGACATAAACAAGGCTATACCGCTTTCAATCGGCTTCTCTATTTTTAGTCTCTTAAATACGGCATTAGCAAACGGCAAGCTCAAAGCAGACGTAAGCAACATGACGGCGATTGCACCGAATAATGATATGAAGCTATAGGCTGCTGATGATACTTCAGATAACGCGTCGCGCGTGACCGCGTCGAGACCAAAAGATAAGAGGACGAGGATAACATACCACACCCCTACCAGTGCTACGCACGACAGCACCAACCAGAATGTATAATTACTCACCTTAGCTTGCGTGCCCTTCGAAGTTTTCTTTATATCGGTAGTGCTTTTCATAGCTTGAGTATACACCACGCACCTTGCCTGTCCACCCCTATTCTGGTACCATAAATAAGCCTTCGACTTCACTGTTGAACAGCTAAGGGTCCTTAGCTCATTTGGCTAGAGCGCCTCATTGACGTTGAGGAGGTGAGAGGTTCGAATCCTCTAGGACCCACCAAAATTATTGAATAGACCTTCTCGGAGGTCTATTTTTATATCTATAACGAAAGATATGTGTATTTTAACAGAGGTGAAACCGACTTTCCCCCACCCCATCCCAAGTTATCCACGTACCCGCTTTAGCTTATTCGAGAGGTGTTATATCATAGGCGGTATTTCACGCGAAACCCTGTTCCATTGACATTCCATTACGTTTATGCTACAATGAAGCTATGGTTAAGAAACAACAGATGACTAACCCACTGAAGACCTCCTCGTTAGAACGCTTTTCACTCGGGTTCGAGTACGATAAGACGTTAGTAGAGATCAAGCGTAACGTTCGTTCACGCACAGTATAGTCAAATACAGAACCCAATTTAAAAGAGCTCCCTTCGGGGAGTTCTTTGCTTTTCGCAGCGTATACCGCTCATGCTCGCTAAATGTTCAATAATATCGTATACTTCCCCAAAACCAACACCCCCCCTATCAGTTAGGCAAACATGAGAACGACAGAAGAGTACGTCCTCACCCTCCCCAAGTGGCAGGTGAAAAAACTCCTTGCAGACATCACGAATGCTATGGAGAAGTACACCGTCTACATCAAGCCCGTCATCAAGTACAAACTCTTGGTGGCTGAGGTACACATTAAGGTGACAGGTGATGCAAATCAACTGAAAGCCTTCGAATCGTGGATGGAGCAGTTCGGAGCCATCCATACCTAGACGTTAGGAACAAAATGATAAAACAAAAAAGCTTTGAAGTACTCGTCAAAAAACGAGACATGGATAAGCTCCTCAGTTCCCTGTCCCCCTCCCTCAAACAGTTCGAGATATCTGCCAGACCGCAGGTAACCCCGAGAACTATCTTCCTTGCTTCGTTGAGCTTCGAGGTACGAGGAGAAGAGCAGCAGGTCGACGCCTTCAGAGAGTTGGTGCAAACATCTGCACTCACATACAACCACTAACCCGCATCCGACGTTGAGCCCGCTCCGTCACTGGTGCGGGTTCTTCTTTGAGCTAATTATTTCTTCGCTTCAGGGTCTTCGCGGTCGAGTTCACTCACGCGGATAACTTCTTTTGGTTCAACAGAGGCTTTCAAGGCAGCTTTCGAAGCAACGGTCGCCTTGTTTGTCACATCAAATTTCACAAGATACCTACCGAATGCTAAACGAGCTTGAGCGTTCAAAGCAGCGAATGACAGGAAGCCGATAGCAGTCAGTGGCATAATCAACCATTGCAACAGCATTCCAATGGTACGAGTACGCCTGTAACGCTCTGGGCGAGGCGGTAACAGTTTAAACGACAAGAACACCATTACGATAATACCAACCAGTGCAACGCGCTGGAAAAGGCTAATAGTGTCAGGAAGTTGATGTGCTACGACGTCGCGGTACGCCCCACTGTTAATAAGAAGCGGGACCCAGCCACCAACGGCAACAATAATTGATACGCTTGCAGCGGTGACGTAGCCATCAAGCCCGCGCATAAACCATACGAAGCCTGGCCAGAATGGCACGGTGCGATTCTTCGTAAAGATGTGTGATGCGGCGTAAGGAACGTCGGAAGCTCCGTACATCCAGCGGCGAAGCTGAATAAACTGGGCGCGGAAGGTCTTTGTGTAGGTGTTATCCAGTACAGCGTCTTGGTAGATAGGAATGTATAGCGGGTGCACTGAGTAGTTACCGTTAAAGTAGAAATAGCTGCGCCAGAACTGGTGACCGTCTTCTACAACGGTGCGAGTGCTCCAGAAGCCCATCTCTACTAACGCTTCCATCGGTTGAGAGTGCGACGCGAAGTTACGCAACAAGTGCGGACGCATTGAACTAATAATGTTCCAGAAGGTGTTACCAGTCGCGAGTACACGCATAGGTGCCGGTACATCCCAGATATTGTTTAAGAAGAGTGCAATTGGTTGGAATGCGAGGTGCTTACGGTCTTCGTTCACAATATATTCGTAGGTTGCGTAGTCAAAGTAGCCAATGTGCGGACGGTTGTCAGAGTCGAGGGTAGTCATCATGACATTCTTGAACTCAATACCCTTGTCGGCAAACCACTTTTGAGTGTATTTACCAGCGTGAGTAATGTTTCCGCCCTTCCCTACTACTTCATTCGGAAGATCACGAGGGTGTTTTACAATTTCAAAGGCCATGAACTTGCTGGCGAATTTTTTCTGCAAACGCTTGGCAGTTTTTTCGATATCGTCACCACCGCGCTCTTCGTACGCAAATACAATAACCAATTTAGAGCGGTCATAGGTTGTTTTTACGAGTGATTGGATAGTTGGCTCAATAACATCGTAGCTTTCGTTATATGCAGCCACGATAACCACGTTATACATTTCAGATGGCTTTGGGAACGCCGTTGGGTCTGCCGCCATTAAACGGAGATTTTCAACGTGCGATGACATGCCATAGCCACGGCTGTGAGCGTGTTCATGCTTCGCGTATGAAGCAATTGGGTCTTCGAGTTCGCTTAAACGATGCGCCCAGTCGACTTCTTGAGTTTTCACCAATCGGCGGTGGCCTGTAATGGTGTGGTACACAATACCAGTCGCCCGCACCAGCAGCACAATAATAACTGCCATGAGGTAAATAGCTGCAAGTAGTGGCGATACAATCGAAAGAACAATTAAGAGAACAAAGGCACCGTAACTAATAATAGCCGGCACCATTTCAAAGAATCGATACATCTTGGTTCGTTTACCAAGAGGAAGTTCGAGGTCAACCATGGTTACAGCGGTGACCAGACGTTAATAATCGAGAAACTCGTTAACCATGCGAACACCATAATGCCGATACCGAACCAGGCAAACATAATTGCGAGCGGGTGGCCTTTTGTCAGGAACACCTTGAGTGCCATACCGATATTAATAAGGGCGATAATAATCGCGAATGCGCCGAAGCTCAACAGATAGAACCATTGGTCACGGTACAAGTGTGTCACCCCGTAGGCTGTGTAGTGCGTTACAAGTTGCAATTCGCTCGGGCGAACGACGAAACCAATGTAGATAACAAAGGCTATCGCTAAAACAATAGTGACCGCAGAAAGAACCGTTAGATAACGGTTTGTAATAAGTTCTTTAAATGAATGAGTGATGGTATCTTTTAGCATAACAATGTGGAGCCGTTATCCGGGATTGAACCGGAGACCTACGCTTTACGAAAGCGCCGCTCTACCAGCTGAGCTATAACGGCGTGCGTGCTCCCGCTTTACTGAATAAGTATAACACGAGGATGCGAGTGAAAAATATACCT